>Ga0214921_10001885_pt1 | contig 35093 bp, 57 predicted proteins | sample LL1505_MetaG_FD_177992 | JGI IMG/M metagenome (GOLD analysis project Ga0214921, IMG submission 177992) | Freshwater microbial communities from Lake Lanier, Atlanta, Georgia, United States - LL-1505 | ecosystem: Environmental > Aquatic > Freshwater > Lake | place: USA: Georgia | collected... | reverse complement strand
TAGATGCTCATGCTTATATTGCTAAACGAGCCGCAGAATATCCGCCAGTCACAGACTACCTCGATGCGATAGTAAAGGGTGACCAAGCACAGATTGATAAATACATTGCTGACTGCTTGGCGGTCAAGGCTAAGTATCCGAAGGGAGTAGCATAATGCCATCCATTATTAATGCCACCACAACTGCTGGTGTAGCCGTAACAGGCGATAACTCAGGTGCATTAGCACTCCAAACCAATAACGGTACTACTGCTGTAACAATTAACACCTCTCAAGGTGTGCAGTGCTTAAACTCTATTTCTGTTGGAAACGCTACTCCTACGACTAGCGGTGCTGGTATTACCTTCCCAGCTACTCAATCAGCAAGCACAGACGCTAATACGCTAGATGATTATGAGGAAGGGACTTGGACACCTAATGTTGGTGGAAATGCTACTTATACTGCGCAACTTGCAACATATGTAAAAGTTGGAAAACTTGTTACTGTTAATTTTGACATGGCAATTAGTACCATTGGCACTGGTAGCACAACAACAATTTTTGGTTTTCCATTTACATCTTCCAACGATGGATTTCCAAGAACAGGGTGCGTTTCATATTACGCAGGTCTAACAGTATCGCCTGTGTTCATTGCATTTTATGTAGCTAATAACGCAACATCTTGCGTATTTGTTTGGAATACTGCTGGAGCATCTACTGTTGGTAATAATGCTGGAAACTTGTTTGGAAATGGTTCAAGAATCATTGGCTCAGTAACTTATTCTGCATCAGCTTAAGGATTAAAAATGGCACTATCAGAAAAAATTGAAATTGACCGCATTGAGGTTGTAGCTGATTGGAACATCCAAGTCCGTCAAGCTACCATTATTGAACGAGATGATGAGTTTGTATCTCGCACCTTTCATCGTTGGGTATTAACTCCTGATTCCGACATTAGCGACCAAGAACAAAAGGTCAAAGATATTTGCAATGCGGCATGGACACCTGAAGTTCGCCAAGCATACGAAACATTTAAGGCTGAACAAGCCCAAAGATTAGGAGCGTAATATGCCAATTACCTTAGACGGCTCAAACGGAATAACAACTCCCATGTACAACGGGAGCATTACTGCTAATGCGGTAACTCCATCCGTTAATATGAAGAATCGCATCATCAATGGTGCGATGGTGATTGACCAGCGTAATGCTGGTGCTAGTGTTACAGCATCAACAACAACTGCCTATACATTAGATAGGTGGGGCATACAAAGTTCACAAAATAGTAAATTTACTGTTCAGCAAAATGCTGGTTCTGTAACTCCACCAGCGGGGTTTACTAACTATGCTGGTATTACTTCTAGTTCTGCTTATTCTGTTGGAACTAGCGATTACTTTCAACTTTTTCAAGTTATTGAAGGATTTAACTGTGCTGACCTTGCTTGGGGAACGGCAAATGCTAAAACAGTAACATTATCTTTTCAAGTAAGAAGTTCTTTAACTGGAACTTTTGGTGGTGCATTATTTGGTGGCTCTACTTTTTCATACCCATTTACATATTCCATTCCATCAGCAAATACATGGACAACAATTAGTGTAACTATTGCTGGGCTAACAAGCGGAACTTGGAATAGCACAAATGGTTCAGGCATTACTGTATTTTTTGATTTAGGTTCAGGTTCTACTTATCAAGGAACTGCTGGTGCATGGGCGTCAGGAGTTAAATTTTCAGCCACAGGAGCAACACAAGTCGTAGCAACAAACGGAGCAACTTTCTACATCACAGGAGTTCAGCTTGAGGTAGGCTCTACAGCTACTAGCTTTGATTACAGACCTTATACGACAGAGTTAAGTCTTTGCTATCGCTATTGCTACGCTTTGTATAAAGGCGATAACATTTATTACGCAACTGCGGGTTATTACACTTCAACGGATGTAAGAACTCAAATACAAATGCCAGTAAATATGAGAACTACTCCAACTATTAGTTACACAGGATATTCTCAACTTTGGAGAAATGGCACTAGTGATGCAAACAATGTAAATGGTTGGTCAGTAACTCTTTCGTGTCCTAATACTGTTCACTTAACTAGCACAAACTCTATGTCGGGAACTGCTGGTCAAATAGGATGGCTATATTCAGGCGGCACTTCACAGTTAATTTTCTTAGCGGAGTTATAAGATGTATAAGCTATACAAAGACCCTACACTTAACACAATTTGTGCCGTTAATAAAACTACAGATAATGGAATGATGTCTATCCCTATTTGTGCTGACAACACAGACTACCAAACCTTCAAAAAAGAAGTCTTAGCTGGTGCAGAACTGCAAGATGCCGATGGGAATGTGATGACACAAGAACAAGCTGATGCGTTTATAGCTACGCTGCCATAAGGAGAGATCATGGGAATCAATGCCTTTACCAAGACTGGCAACACAGTAACTTTTCTGGCTGCTACTTCAGCGCCTACTCCAGTCCAATGCCTTTCCACTACCCTTGGCGGTAATCAATATCGGGTAATTAATTCTGGTACAGGAATTGTATTTTTAGGCTACGGCACTACGGCTGCTGAAGCTACGGCTGCTGCTGCCAATGTGACTAGCTCACAATCGTCTTTCCCATTATTACCAAGTACAGATGAGATTTTGACCTTTGTACCCAATGCGTACTTTACTGGTGTCATTCTTTCAGGTACAGCAAGAGTTTATATAACACCTGGCGATGGAGTATAAAACATGGTTCTCAAGGTTGCTGGTGGAGGTGGTGGTGTAGCTGGCGGGGTGATCTATAGTGGCACATGGGATGCTGCCACTAATAATCCTACGCTCACCTCTAGCGTTGGCACAAAGGGAGAATACTATGTTGTATCCGTTGCTGGATCAACAAACCTAAACGGAATAACCGATTGGCAAATCGGTGATTGGGCGATCTTTAACGGCACAGTCTGGCAAAAGGTTGACAACTCAGAAGTCGTTTATGTTAGCAATGTAGCGACAGGAACAGGCTTAACGGGTGGTCCAATTACCAGCACAGGCACTATTTCAATTGCCAATACAACCGTTACGGCTGGTAATTATGGATCAGCTACACAAGTCGGTACTTTCACAGTTAATAACCAAGGTCAGCTCACAGCTGCTTCTAATGTTACGATTTTTGGCGTTGCTCCTGGTGGTACTGCTGGCGGTGATCTTTCTGGTACTTATCCAAATCCTTCGCTTAATACTTCTGGCGTTATTGCGGGGGTCTATGGCAATGCAGCAGCTGTTAGCCAAGTTACGGTAGATGCAAAAGGTCGGATTACAAGCGCAACCAATGTAGCCATCGCTATTGCTAATACTGCTATTACCAACGGCAACATTACGCTTGGTAACACCACAATTGGTCTTGGCAATACTGCCACAACGGTAGGCAACTTAACGCTAAACAATGTCACAATTAATTCTGGAAACAGCACCGTCACAACGGATAACATTGGTTATGCCAATATTGCTACGGCATTAAGAACTCAGGCATTAACGGGGTATTTATACGGTAACGCCAATACGGGCAATGTCACAGCAGCGACAACCATTCCCAATGCTGGATTAGCAAATAGCACAGCAACGCTTGGTAATGCAACGATTACCCTGGGAAGCACGACTACAACAGTCGGTAATCTAACGCTACAAAACGCTAATATTACAAGTGTTGCAGCAACATTTCCTAATAGCTTTTTAGCCAACTCAAGCACGACTTTAGGTAACGCTACCTTAACTTTAGGTAGCACAACTACTGCCGTTGGTAACCTAACACTTAATAATACGACCATTACTAGCGGTAACGCCAATGTAACGCAAGTAACTGCTATGAATGGCTTGTTTTACAACTCCAATACTGTTAGCTCAAACGCTACCGTTGGTTCTGGCTATAACGCCATGTCTGCTGGTAATGTCACGGTAGCCAATGGTGTAGTGGTTACCGTTTCTTCTGGATCACGATGGGTAATTATTTAATGGAAACTACACAATTTTTAATTGACGAAACAAGAGCCAGGTTAAACACCCATGAAGCAGTCTGTGAACTGCGCTATGACAGCATTTGCGCTCGTTTAAAGCGCATTGAACAGATTTTGATTGGTTCAGCAGCCTTTATTATTGCTTCTTTAGTAACCATTGCGTTCAAAATTCACTAATTATGAACATGGAAACCCTCTCAATCGTCAAATTTGGAGATGTTGATTCTTTGCAAGACTTTTTATTTGAGAATGGTACGCAACATAAGCTCTTTCAAGAAACATTTATGGATTTAGGGGTGTCTGTACCCGTTTTTCCGATTACAGACGCATCAACGGACAACTTAGACGATTGGTTACTCGCCCATCAGGTCGAACACCAGGCTTTTTCGGGTCTTTTAGGGCTAAATAACCCCTTTAATATGCTCGATGTGGACTGGAATAACGAGTCAGATTTCTACGATTGGATCGCTTCACACCTATATATTCATCAACAAATTGCTGCGGAACTAGGACTATAAATTATGGACCAAAAACCCCTTTCCCCCCTCCAAGAAAAAACGGATTTTGTTGCACCGCAACAAGATGATGAAGTAATGTCATTGATTCAGCGCAAAGGTAAGCCAGAACCCGTAGAGCAAACGCCTGAAGTCAAAAAAGCAAAGAACGATTTAAAAAGAATTATTCAACAAGTCGGAATTGATCCGCAACGAATCGTTTTAGCGGGTCAATATGCTGAACGAGCATTGCGTGATCCCTCTATGTATCCAGTTGCTATTCAAATGGCAATTAAGGAAAATCTGATTTCAGAGAATGACATAGAACCAGGTGGCATTAATTACAAGCTCTTAGCAGCGGGTATTACTGCTGGAAAGTTAACTCAAGAATTACTAGATGAGGGAGCGCTCTAATGGGTCAGGCAACACCAGTTATCGTAACCGTTGTAGCGGTTGTAGCCAGTATTTATGCTGGACCACAAGTCGGTGCTGCAATTTTAGAAGGAATGGGCGTTACAGGAGCTTCCGCAGCCACTACTGCTGCTGTGGGTGGCGCAGCCATTTCAGGATCAACCAGCGCTGTTAACGCTGCTATACAAGGAAAAGATGTCAATGGCGTATTAGAAGCGGGTGCTAAAGGCGCTGGCTCTGGTGCTGTCGGTGGCTATGTAGGCGCTCAAGTACCCGCTGGAGAAGCGGTAGGTCGTGGCATTGCTTCTGGTGCAACAAGTGGAGCAACTAGCGCAGCATTGAATAAGCGTGATCCAGTTACGGGAGCAATTGTTGGCGGTGTAGCGGGTGGTGTTTCAGGCGGTATTATGGAAGCCTTTGCTGATCCAAATATCGGTGATGTGGAAGCGCAAGAAGGTGGATTCTACGGTGAAAAAGGCGTTAATGAACCATTAATCAATCCTGAATTACAACGCTTTATTGCTTCAACGGGTGGTCGTTTAGCGGGTCAATTTACAGCTAGAGAGCTTTCAGACACTAGTGGTGGTGGATCAACCTATCAACCGACAACGGATGTGTCATCTACTCGTCAAACTATTGGAGAGCCAACATTGGGTATTGGCGCACCAGGATCGGCTGCATTAGGTCAAGCATTGCGGATTGGTAGTGGTGAGCCTGGCGCTCCCATTGAAAGCCCTGGTGGTGGTGAATTAGCAACCAGACCAGTATGGAATATTGCATCACTACGGGTTAAAGACGAAACTGGGGGTTAATATGAGCAAACTATTAATGAAATCATTGAAAGCGGATTTGCCAACATTGGCAGAATTAATCCGTTCTCAAGGTCGTGGCAGAGATACAGTCCTTGCCCACATTACCCCTAAAGAAGCTGCCTTGCTCAAACGCAGAGGTGGATCAGGAACGATTAATCCTGATACTGGTTTGCCTGAGTTTGAAGATTATACTTTTGATGTGCCTGATGTTGGTGCGGAAACGGCAACAATCGCTCAGTTTCCAGAATATTATCCTCCATCTCAAGGTGATTTTGGAGGTGATTATCAATATCGTTTTGGCGAAGCTCCAAGATTGACTAGAGAACAAACTGTTTTTTCTCCTGGTCAAGCAGCAAGAGCTGAATACTCTGATCCTTATACGCAACAAAGAAGCGCTGCTTTTGGTGAAACTGGAGAATTAGAAGGTAGGTATGGCGGTGCAGCACCAACAACAGAGGAATTTGCAAGAGGTCTTGCATCAACTCAACCGCAACTAACTAGAGGTATTGATCCTTACGAAGCTGCGGCTGCTGGTGTTTCACCAGTATCTCCAGGAGTGGTTACACCTCCGCAAGCTGGTGAAAAAACCTGGTATGAAAAGTTAGGTTTATCACCAAAAGATTTAACTCGTCTTGGTTTAGGAGCTGCGTTAACGGGTGGATTAGCAGCACAAAATATTGCTCGTACTCGTCAAGCTGGACAACAAACACAGGCAGCAAGACAAGAGATGGCTGCTATTGGTAAACCTTATCAAGAAGCTGGCGCACAATTAAGTGGTGCAGCGCAGCGTGGAGAACTAACTCCAGCTAGTCAACAAGCCTTGCAAGCTGCTCAAGCGCAAATTGCTCAAGGCGTTGCTACTCGTGGTGGCGTTGGCGCTGCTCAAGCACAAACACAGATTGCAGCATTACGCAATTTAATGCTTGAAAACCAATATAACTTTGGATTGAAAGTTAGTCAGATTGGTGACAGCTATGCTTTGGGTGCAATTAAGACTGGCATGGAAGCAGATCGTTACCTTAATGCTGCAAATCAACAGTTTTATGGAACTTTGGCGCAAATGCTTGCTCCATTTATTACAGGCGCTCCTTCTGCGAAAGTATAAACATGGCTGAACTTGATAAAGCTCTAGGCACAACCACTAAATCAACAGACCTATTGACTAGGGCTGGTCAAGCTAAGACTTTGCCTGAAATCCAAAAGGTAAGGACTGAGGGTGGCGGTGAAGTGCTAAAGTCGATTGAAGCAGAACGCCAGGCAGCCGTTCAAAAAGCAGAGCAAGAGCCAAAAATTAGAGGTGAGTTTGCTCAAAAAGAAGCAAAACGCTATGAAGAACTAGATACAGCACGCAAACAAGCGCTTGCAGAAGCACCATTACCTGAATTTAAGCCCAATGAAGATACTTTAGTGGGTATGGCTACACTAGGAAGCCTAACAGCTTTGATTGGTCAAGTAATTGGCGGTATTGGTGGCAGACAATCTGGTGTTGGCGCTATTGAATCCATGACTGGCATGATGCAAGGCTATCAACAGGGCAAAAAAGACTTGTTCAAGATGCAACAAGTAGAGTTTGAAAAGAACTTCCAAGCCATGAAAGCCAAGCAAGAGCAGATCCAGAAAGAATTTGAAGCTGCGGTCAAAAAGATGCCTTACGATCTGGCTTCTGCTCGTCAAGATATGGAAGTGGCGCTTGCTAAAGCAAATAGCCCGTTACTGAACGCTACTTACCAAAAGCAAGGCGCAATCGCTACGATGGATATTATTAAACAATCGGGCGAGGATGTTCGTCATGCTGAAAAGATGGCGCAAGACTTAAAGATTGCACAATCTAAAGCGACTAAGATTGCTGATTTGCCAAAAGATAAAGATACGAATAATCAATATCTTGCAAGAAAGTCCGTTATTAATAACATCAACGATATTCAGTCCTTGCTCACCAATCCAAGGTATGCAAGCCTGATTGGACCAGAAACCAAGTTTACGCCAGACATTATTAATAACTTGCGCACTAACTTCCCAGAGCTTTCTTCTAAGCTAGCTCGTATTCAAGCCATTGAGTTTGAACTCGGTGGTAAAAACTTGACCAAAAACGAGATCAAGATTCTTGAACCCTTGTATGGCTGGAAAGGTCTTACGGTTACTGCGCTGCAAGAGCGTTTACGCCAGGTTAAAGAGGACTTCCAAGACAAAAATACTTATCTTGAAATGCGTTATCCAGGATTTAAAGAGGTTGGCTCTCTCATTGACCAGCACTATGTCACAAAAGGCAAAGCACCTACATCAACATCTGACATTGGCTTAGATGGAAGCAAGGTTGCTACAAAAGCGGATATTGCAACGACAGCAGCCAGAAATGGAATTACAGAACAGCAAGCAAAAGATCGTTTAAAAGCCCTGGGTTGGACTATTGAGGGAGAGCAATAATGGATCAAGGTCGTGATCTCCTAGCCAAAGAAACTGCTGGTCGTGATTTATTAGCGGAATACAAACCAGCCAAACCAAAAGAGCCAACATTTGCTGAAAAGGCGGGTGCGGTTGCTTATGGATTGGGTACAAGCACTTTAGGCGCATTAGGCGATATTGAATCATTTGTTGTTCCAGAACAGATCAAGGCGGGTGGCTTTGCTGAAAAGACTTACTTGCCTTCAACTAAAGACATTCAGAAAGCCTATGAAAAAATTGGTATTCCCAAACCTAGAGAAGAAGTAAAGGGTTATCAAACGGCTGGTGAGTTAGCGCCCGTTATTGGTGCTGGTGGCAAGATTCTTTACGATGTAGGCAAAGCTGGAATCTCCAAGCTCAGAGGATTTATGGGTGGTGGCAAAGAACTTGCTGAACAGCTTAAAACCACTACCGCTGGTCGTGTGTCGGAAGAAGCCCAAAGAGCTGGCAAGAAAGCACAAACAGCCGAACAGCGTGCTGGCGCAGCAGAGCAGATCGCACAGCGTGAAGCTGGTAAACCAGCACAAACTTACGGTCAAATGCCTGGCGTAACGATGGCTACTGAAGCTGGTGTGACTAAGCCTATCCCACAAACGCTTGATGAAATCGGCACTACGATCAAAGCAGAAGCAGACAAAGTTTATGAAACCTTAAAGAAAACTCGTGCTGAAAATGCGGAAAAGTTAAAAGCAGATGCTTTTGATTTTGCATTAAGTAGAGAGCGTGCTGGAGAGAAAGTAGCTGATACCGATGCGTTTAAAAAAGCATTTAAAGATATTCAGGCTGAAATTGTCAATCCAGAAACAAAGCTAACCAATGCTTCTGTTGATGCCATTAAGAATCAATTGCTGGCTGTTAAAAATGCAATGTCACCAAGACAAGTCGATCCAGCGACAGGAGTTGTAACTGGTAAACCCGTTAGTTTTGAAGGATTGGAAAACCTCAGACGATTCTTAGGTGATCGTGCTAGGGGTTTACCTGCAGAAGGATTTGATGCGATTGGTCAACAACAGGCTGGCAGACTAGAGAAAATTGTTGAGGATGTGATGTCCGACTTTTCTGGTGGTCGTATTGATAAGTTTATTAGCCAGTACCGCAAAGATTCTGAACCGATGCGTGTTTTCCAAAGCAAAGTCGGAAAAGCCTTAGTCGATGAGCAATTGGTTGGCAAGGGCGTGAACTACGCTAAAGTACCCGCACAATCGATACCAGACAAAGCATTTAAGACTAGAGAGGACTTTAAAGCTGTAGTCGATGCGTTTGGTGGCAACGAGAACCTAGCCCGTCAATTAGGTCAGCGTTACTTTGCCAGCAAACTCGAAGGCATTAAAGATGCAAAAGGTATCGAGAAGTTCATTCGTGATAACCGCACCATGCTGAGAGAAACCGACTTTTTAAGATCGGCTGAAAAATACGCAATGGATGTGCGTAGAGCAGAAACTAGAGGTGCTAAAGCGACTGAACGAGGTGCAGCAAGAACTATTACCGCTAAAGAACAACGAGCATTACAGCAAGATTTAAACCGTCTTGGAAGCGATCTGGAAAGAGCTAAAGATATTAACGAGATTAGCTCTCAAGCATCGAAGGTGGCAGATCGTTTAGAGAAGTCTGGCGTAATCAATTTGCAACAACGAGATCAAATGTTGCGTGAGATTAACTCGATTGCCGATGCGCAAAGAAAACGCCAAGCTGTACAAAAAATCATTGCCTGGGCATTGGGTGGCGGTACTTTGTATGGTGCATGGAGTGGTGCAACATCGTATATGAAAGATTAAATGTCTAAGAAAAACAAAGGATTAAACCCTGAACTTGAAGGAGCAATTGAGAAGTTGCTCTCTGAAGTCATGTCTGATCCAACCGCATCCTTAACCGATAAGTGCAAGGTATTAGACCGAGCAATCAATGTGGAAAAGCTCAAGCAAAAGATTAGTGATGATGAATGGGGTAGTGGGTTTATTGCTACTGAGGATGAGGAAGGTTAAACTATGAACTGTTTAACTTTTTCAGGGGATATTTATGGAAGCAATCGCACTCATTCGCCTAGCGTTAAAGGTCATCTCAGACCGCTTGCTGGTGATTTTGGCACTCGCCCTATCGTTCAGCCTGGCGTGCTGGACAATGTACGATCCGAAGCTGGAACGCCTAGGGACAATGGCTTTTTTCAGCATTTTCAGTTATCTTCTACTCAACACCAGAAAGAGAGAAACCAATGAAAGCACCAACATCCAAACCGAATAAAGGCTATGACTACACTTATGCTTGCCGACCACAAGTACCCTCGGATACGACTGGTGGCGGTGTAGCCTGGAAATCAGGTCAATTACCCAATGGTGGGTTTCGGTCTGTATTTCAGTTTGATGGCACAAACCCCAAGAACTCGCCAACATCCAAGCCTGGCAACGCTGGTGGGAAGGACATCATCTAATGTCAAATATTACAGCCTTTCAGCCGATGGGGAAAACTCATGCACTAGTAGCAAATACGACTAGTCAGACGGCAACCATTACTGCCGATAGCCCTGTAAGCCAATACTTGTTTGTCAACCACGAAAAAGAAGCGAGTGGTCAGCCTGTGTATGTGCGTATTTCGCCAACAACGGGTAATGCTGCTGCGATTGCAAATGCGACTACCGCACAATATGGCATACCGATTCGACCCGCCAGCTCAATAGTTTTAAGTGGTCCTAATTCAACGGGTAATGTGTTTATTAGTTTTATTGCTCTTACTGGCACAGCAACCGTATATGTTACTCCAGGCGAAGGTTTGTAATGATTATCGAATCCATCATCGGTGCGTTAGTTCCCGTTGGTGTTGAAGGCATTAAACAACTGATTGCCAATTGGACTAATGGTGGCAAGCCTGTTTCGATTGACGATCAGATTAAGCTCGATCAAGCTGAGATTGCTCGCATTGAAGCCCTTGCCAAGCTCGATAACCCTGGTGGCACTCCTAGCCAATGGGTGATTGATTTACGGGCATCCTCCCGCTATTTAGGCGCATTGATTGTGATTGTGGTTGGCTTGTCCACTCTGTACTTCAGCACTACCGAATCGATCCAGCGTATCGGTATTGAAGCAGCCAACATTGCTTTTGGATTTTTGTTTGGCGCTCGGATTATGGCTAATTTGAAAAAATGATAAACAGTAGAAATATCAATGACTTACTTCCAAATGTTCAAGTTAGAGTTGAAAAGTTTATTGAACTCTGCGATGAAGAAGGTATTGATCTTTTAATTACTTCGACTTATCGTGATAATGAATCACAGGAAGCTCTTTATGAACAAGGAAGAACACGACCTGGAAAAGTTGTTACAAACGCCAAATCAGGAGAATCTTGGCACAATTATCGTTGTGCTATTGATATTGTTCCTCTCGTTAATGGTAAGCCCAACTGGGATGGATCTGATCCTATTTGGGAAAAGATTGGTGAGTTAGGAGAACAGGCTGGATTGGAGTGGGCTGGTCGTTGGCGAACTTTTAAAGAGTTAGCGCACTTCCAGTACACAGGCGGTTTAACTTTGGCAGACCTAAAAGCGGGGAAAGAAATTGCCTGATGAAATAATGAATCTTGTTGCTAAAGAAAGAGATCCGCAACTTCTTGAACAAGCGAGAAAAGAATATCCCGTTCTTAAAGATTTAGATATTGGTTATAAATTTTCTCCTGGCGCTGGCAAGGGATTTTTAGAATATTACCCGCCTGAAGAAACTGGTAGTCCAGAATATCCAAGACCAAAAGAATTGCCTATGGGTAAACCAGGTATTGAAGTGTATGATCCAAAAACAAGACCTATTGATGTGTTAGGAGATATTGCATCGCACTATATGATTTATAACGATCCCAAAATGATTGAATATTACAAACAGTTTGGTAGTTCTTTATCTCCTGAACAACAAGAATTTATGCGTAATAAATATTTTTTTGAACAGCAACAGTATGGAGAGAATAGACCTTATGAACAATGGTATGAGATGAGTGGTTTGCCTGGATATTTCAGGGCTTATCCTTTCTCTCAATGGTCACCAGAGGATATTCAAAAATCATATAGCCCTGAACAAATTAAATTGTTAGATCAAGTAAAACAATACTTAGGAGTTAAATAATGCCACTCAAGAAAGGTAGTAGTAAAAAAACCATTTCCAAGAATATTCGAAAAATGATCCGAGAAGGCTACCCACAAAAACAAGCAGTAGCAGCAAGCCTGTCATCAGCAAGAAAAGCAAAACGGAAAGCAAAAAGATAATGGCGCAGCGCAAAAAAGGTCCTAGTCTTTCGGTTGGTCGTGGCGAGAAGCTCTCCGTTTCCGCTGGCGGGGGTTTGACTGCGAAAGGGCGAGCCAAATATAACCGAGCCACAGGATCAAACTTAAAAGCACCCCAAAAATCAGGTAGTCGGCATCGCTCATTTTGTGCCAGATCGAAACATTGGAAGGGTGAACGGGGTAAAGCAGCTAGACGGAGATGGGGGTGCAGATGAAACCTGGACTATACGCCAATATTCACGCCAAGCGTAGGCGCATAAAAGCTGGCTCTGGAGAGCGCATGAGAAAGCCTGGGAGTAAAGGTGCGCCAACGGAATCAGCATTTCGTAAATCGGCTAGGACTGCGAAAAGGAAGAAGCGCAGTAGTCGGTAACGATCTGATTACACAGTTCTTCTTGCTCTGGTGTAGTAACCAAAATGTCAAAGTACCAAATCGTTGTATCGCTATGACCTTGTTTCATACGCCAGATATAGTTCATTAAATGCAACATCTGTTCAGGATCGTTGGTCTGCGTTACAAACTCCCCATAATTATCAAATAGATAGAATTGACTGTACCCTTGGGCTAATAGCTGAATAGGTACTTTTGAGAACTTGTAATACTGCTCTGGTGTTCTAAAGTCTGCTTCATAGTAGATCAACGGCTTCTTTTCAAATGAGCAGCTGGCAATCACATCCCAGTCGTAACCATCGGTGTCAATCTTAATGAGCGACAGATCATCCACCTCATATTCTCGAATGACCGTATCAAGCGGAATACCGACTGTGCCTACCTTGCCTTTAACAAGCTGTACTTTGTTGTCTGGAAACACTTGGCGAACATGGTCATAGTTGCGAGCAAGATACTTAAAAATATTTTCCTCGGCTTCTATACAGACAAGCGATAAATTTGGATTGTTTGCCAACATGGATGTCATTAACAATCCACAATTCGCACCAACATCAATGACTGTGCCATCAATGTACTTACCCAAAAATGGCAAGAAACGATCATAGAGCTTGTGCTTTTGTTGGTAATGTGGAATGGGATTGCCAGGGTTTACTTCTAAACGAATATCTTGAATTTGCATAATTACTCCGATGGGGTTAGTTGACCTTCAAACGCATAAGTACCGATGTGGGCTAATTGACACCAAGGCGCTGCGTACACCTTGCCACCCATTTCCCGCCAAGTACGGCAAAAGTGATAGTCCTCGGAGAGCAAACGGTTTGTGCCAGGCTCAATGGAAGTTGTAAAGTATTCTTTAATTGGCTCAGATTGTTTCATCATGCCACCCAAGTCAATCACATCATTGGAGTAACTTGGTACAACCGCATCCATCTTTTCAAATACTTCTCGCTTAATCAACATAAAGCCCGTACCGCCATTAAAAATCTCAACAGGCGTACCAATCGGAACGGTAACCTCGCCCACATAGTCCACCAGATTCACTACGAAGCTACCCGTATGGCTCTTGAGCTGATCGAATGGCACACCCCGATCCATTGCTGCTTTGACTGAATACCAGTTAATTTCTTTCTTAGGGTAGATCCCGCACAGAACATCCTTGTCAGCTCGAATCATGTGGATCACATCCTCGGCACGAAAGCGAATGTCCGAATCAATAAACATCAAATGCGTACACTCGGTTTTCAAAAAAGTTAATGCCAATGAGTTTCTCGCTCTGGTAATCAAGCTCTCATTAAACATAAAGCTAAAGTGAACATCTACGCCATTGCCCTGGCAAGTAGTCATTAGCTGGATGACCGATTGCATATAGTAACCAGCGCACATTCCACCATACATCGGTGTTGCTACAAATAATTTAGTCATTAAAAAAGATCCTCAAGGTTAATTAACTTCCATTCTTCTATCGGTACATCGTAAAAATACTCATCGTTTGCTACCGCTGTGTTCTTGACCTCAATGACTGGCGCAGCCTTAATTTTTTCCGCATTAATCCAATACGCATTTTCCATGTAGTGATTAACCACAAACATAAAAGTCGGTAGATTATTGTTAAATAGCTTTGCCTTCCGATACGGAACATGGATCGTAGAATACGGACAATAATGTAATTGCCTACCCCAATAACGGTTTTCAACTTCCACATAACAGTACGGTAACCAGTCCTTAAATCCAATTAAATCAACAGCATATTGATCTGGGTTTTGTATTGCATCAACACACCAGACATTCTTTAAGTATTTAATCACCGCATTACGAGTATGCGGATCGCATTGGTCGTGCAGCGCTTGATTAAATGGCTTGGTTTTCATAAATGATCTGGCACAATCCTTATGATGACTTTGCCACTTGGTAAGAACCCTACAATTTCATAAGTCACATCTTTCATATCTATCTCCCCGTTAGATGCCAGCAGCTCAAAAAGATGGCTGGCGCACCTTACCTAACTATCCTTGCGGATTCTCTTTTGAGCTAGAGGGGATTACTTCAATCATCACCTGGCAGCCACCGCCTTTGATCTGCTCACCTCGCTCAATCAATAGCTTTTGAACCTGAACATCCGAATCGAAAATACCAGCGTGTTCTAAGCTATCCAGAATCGCTTTGGCGCAATTGTCAATATCCATCAGCTTCTTGTTTCTCGGCTGCAAAACAATATGAACCATGAGCGACTGTGAACCCAATTTTGGTACTCTCCGTTGTAAACACGCAACAATAACCTCTTGCCTAAATAACTGACCACGCTTGCTGATAAACCTACGATGCCCACTCGCAATCCAATAATTATTAATTGAAGGCGGGTAAGGTAGGTCTAATCGAATCATCAGCAGCCGATAGGTCTAAATGGTCCTTGTGTGCCAACATCCCAACAACACATACCACCTTTACCATCAGGCACGCACTTCACCTGGGCTGATACGCTTAACGACATCATGGATAACAAAACAATTGCAATTGCTTTTTTCATGCTCATCTCCTTAAAAGGGTACTTCACCATCATCAACTCGGTTTACTTCTTTCGGATACTGCTGAGTATTTTGGGGTTTCCAGTTATCCTCCGACAAACTAATGAGCTGTCCTTTTGGGGTGTTCTTAGTCCAGCCAGCAATCTTTAAGGTTTGACCCGCCTTGTAGTCCTCTGAGAGGAGGATCGTGCCTTTCCAATCAGGTGACTTCTCATGCTTGCGATCGGTGTTCTGAAACAACACACCTTTGCCCATCTGGGCGATATGTCCATTAGCCATTTAATCCTCCTTGTTCAGCTATCTTGGATAAAAACTTTGCCATCTGATTACCATTCCAGGTCTTAGTAAAGGCATCATTAGCGTTGCGTAAACGGTTGTACTTCAATGTTTTTTCTCTAGCATCGAGCTTCGAGTTCTTGATCTTGGCGTACAGATCCACAAACCCATTCACCCAATCTTCCAGGTTCAAATAGGTTGCATACGGTTCTGGGTTGTCTGGAATGTAGAGTGGCAGCTTATGGATCAAGCCACCAATATTTGACTTTGGGGGTGTAAATGTAACTTCCCCGCTATCCACATCAACGGTTAGGTCATCGCTTTTGATTTCCTCAATTGTGATCGTCTTATCATGCTTTGCTGGTTCAAAGTCTGCCACTTCTTCAGGAGAGTAGAACCCTGTAACTGAGCCAGGAAACACGCTTCGTATGCCCTCTGAAATGCATCGGGATCTGAGCATTGCTCTAGGGAACTTCTGCCAGCCCGAACCTGGTTTGACAAGCCCGATCCTGGTTGCCTGTTCAATTGTCCAGGTAACGGCAAGCTCTCCACCGTTGGGGTGACTAAATACGCCTGTAACTTTTTCATCGGTGTAATCCTTCCAATCGACTTTACCACCCGCATTTTGAAAACGAGCCAGCATCGCATCAGCTTTCAATGCTGGTCTGCCCTGGATAATATGAAAGTCACGAGCTGCTGTGGCTGGATGTAAACCCTCTGCTTGAGCTACTGCCATCAATGCCAGCACGCTATTCTTATCCTTCATACCAAATAGCCCTGATTGTGCGATTGCACCCGCCATTTGATCCATGTCGTTAAAACTCACGATATTACTCATGTCATCATCTCCGCTAAAGTTAGGACTAAATCAACGACAGAGGTGGCTGCCATTACCCATACTGCTATATCGATGGTATTCATTTGACTAAGAACCTCCGAGATCCTGGCTGCTCGATCACGAACTTTTCATAAATATCGGGCATCGCCTGTTTGAATAGATCACTAGAAAAGCGCTTGGATGCTTTACTAGCCCTCCAGGTTACGAGCGTTTCACCTGAGTAAGTGGTGATACTGCCACGCTCACCCATGGCGTTACGGATCGCTACCTCTACGGCTTCGGCTTGATCCTCTAGCGCCTTAATGCTGGCTTTGTATTGCTTGAGCTGCGCTACGGCTATCTCCATCTGTTGAGTAGCTACAAGAGCATCCTCGGTGCTAGTTGGATAGATTAGCTTGGTTTGCTCGATGCTTTCCGCTGGCGGGAGTGTGTCGGTTTTACAGAACGCCCAGAGCTTCGCCATCTTTTGAACCAGCTCGTCTTTTTGAGCCTGGCTGATATTGAACTCAAAGGTAAGGAACTCTTGACCTCCAAATAGCACAGCCAAAAATATCCGATCAATGCCATGACAAGCGCACTCATGTACCAATTGGGCATAATCAGCATCAGGAATCCGATTGGTGTCGGCATCAAACTTATTGCGAACTCCCGCATTGTAGTTTTTAGCTTCAATAAGCACACGACCATCTGCGCTAATGAAATCAAAATGAGAACGAAACCAAGATTCTGTTGGATGAGTGAGAGCATAATCCGCTTCCTTTAACTCCATCTTATGCCGATCCTGGAATAAACGCCCAATAATCGGTTGCATGACATGACCCATCTGCACCGCTTCATTGTCGGATAGATCAGGAATCTCTCGTTTACCTTGCTTAGTGAGTATGGCATCGACAGCACGACCATTCGCAGCCATGCGGGAATCACCACTCCACCAGGCACTATTGCGCACCTCTGGCGCAAAGTCTGATTGAGCATTAGCCATCAAACCCCCTTCGCTAAGATATTGATTAGCGCAAGATAATGGTTAGTTTGTTTCCGATAAAATTCCACTTTATCCCGCAACTCACTAATCTCATCGAGTCCTTGCTGGACAGCTTCATCTTGTCGCTCAGTTAATCCTTCTAACTTTGTAATGCGATTGTTTAGATCCCGTACATCTTGCTCTGTGTAGATTGGTACGGACTTTGGTTTGTTCTTGCTGCCTGGTGTTCTTGCCATGTTTATCTCCCGAAAGGAATGGTTGATAGATCGTCTAGTTCGCTGGTGTTACTCTCAACAAACCACTTCGCTTCTTGACCGCATTTGTTTTCTAAAAAGCGCATTTGCATTGCATCGGAATAGATCGAGCGCCCATCAACGGGGTTGATCCAGCTATCCTTTTTGCAAGTGTGAGCGCCTGGAATGTAGTGTTCGCAATCGACACATAGCTTCATAAGTTCTCCTAGTTAGGTTAATTGATTAGGTACTGCAACGACAGATTACACCATTATTTTTTCTAATGCAACTATTTTTTTAATCATCTATTTGCATAAAGCATACATAGAATTCTATATAATAGATATATAGTAATATATATATAGTAGTAGAATAGACATAGAAGTACTAATAGACATCGTAGAATAGATACTTCGTAGAATAGAATCCATCTATTCTCTTTCTATCATATAACTTCGTAGAATAGACATAGTAGTAGAATAGAACATAGTAGTAGGTTAGACATCGTAGAATAGATGTCGTATAGAAACATCTATGTATGGGGTTTTGGGTTTTAATTGGGGTTCTCAGCCAGACCCCTTGCTACAATGTTCCCAGAATGACCTAGGATTGATTGAATTGGTTTGGTTCTTCTGGTGCTATCACCACGCACGCATGCGTAGGACTGATGCGATCAATTCAAAAATCGAGCAGCATTGGCAAACCAGCGCAGCACAAAAAGAGCCGAAACATAAGCAATTTTTCAAAAACGATTTAAAACGGTTTTAAGGCGAAAAAAAAGGGTTAGATTTACTAACCCCTTAAATGAGTGAGAAAAGCGCTTAAAACAGCATTAAAAGCGCTAGGATAGCGATCCAAGATAGAATAGCTATTACTTTATCGAGAAAACTATCGTTATAAATCATAATTTATAACCCGCTTGCGTAAAAATAGGGTTTAAATCCTGGCTGCCTTGCTTACTGAAAATATAGCTCGTTACCTGGTGCAATAAATCCCTGGTTTGATCGAGCGATAAACCTAATATTTCGAGCGTGTCATAGGCATTGTTGACAGCAGCAGCTAATTGCTTATCCCTGGCTTTAGTTTTCTTTTTGCCTTGTAAGCGCATAACATGGTAAGCAAAATGCCCGAGTGCTAATTGTTGATCCTGGTTTAATTGCATGGTTTGATCCCTTTATAGGTTAGTTAGGTGAAATGATTAGCACAATGCTAATCCGATAAGCGCCTATTTCTAAGCGCTTACCAGGTAGCACTAAGCAGCTTGCTGTATCGCTGTAATATCTAACTCATTAATGTAGTTTGCTGCTTTTTGAGCGAGCGCTGCAGCGTTAAATATCGCTTTATTATCAGCTCTCAAGCATTTAAGCCAAGAGCCAATATAATCAGCGTGCCTAAGATCCCCTTCAATCTTGTAATCCTGGCATAGGAAAGCAGCGCCCATTTCGGCTACTAATTCCTCGAAAGCATAAGCAGCGTCCGCAAATCGAGCGCCTTTGGTACGATCTAAACGATGCTTAGCGCCTGACCAGTGAGTTAATTCATGCAGCACAGTAGCGTAATAATCGCTCTCACTCTTGAAAATGTTTTTATCAGGCATCCCAATAAAATCTTCGCTAGGTCTATAAAATGCCTGGCTATGCCCATGTTTGATATTAGCGCCTGTTTTTAGAATACGATCTTCTAATGCTGGTACGGGATTAAAGTTTTCGATAGTAGGCTTAGGCGCTTCGAATTCGATACCCTCAACTTGTGCAGCATTAAAAACATAGTAAGTTTTTAAGCAATGGTAAGCGCTCTTTTCAGCGCTGCCCGTATCAGGATTAATCGATTCTTTCACAATAGGCGAATAAAAAACAATTTGCGTTCCCTTCTCGCCTTCCTTCACATTAGCGCCTAATTGCTGCCATTGCTTATAGCTAGCCCATAAAGGCGCTGTATATCCTGACATACCTAGAATTAAACGATTAATGCCTTGGTATGGTTGTTTAGAGATAATATTTTGATCTTCGCTAGCACCAGCGTTCCAGGGTTTGATCCAGGGAGCAGCTCCCTTTTCTAATTCGTCAATAATGCGTTGAGTGACATTGTCATAAATTGATTGTTGCATGATTAAATTCTCCCGTTAGGTTAGGTGATTAGATATTTAAGCCGTTGCCATTACGAATAGCGTTGATTACTTTAACTAGATCATCCCTATAGGTGATCCAATTAGCTAATTCTGATTGATTACCCTCTTTTTCTATACGCTTAATTGTGTAATCACAATCAATAACACTAGCTTGTAAGCGTGAAATGCGCTCTTTATTTGCTTTGCTTAATCTCATAATTTGATCCTTCTAAGTTAGGTTATATACATTAGTACTACAGTTTGATTATACATAAATATAGGTTATGCAACAATTAGATCAATGATATATTTCTATCAACTATCGTCTATAGATAGCTATAGTCTATCGTCTATGAAATGATAGATACTATATATATATAAATATATATAAGAATAGTAGATAGATAAATAGGTAATGAATAGATTAGGGGTAATGAGCGAGAGATAGCCTACTGACTGCGCTCACCTAAAATGGGGTTTTCTACCGCTTAAAACAGCGCTAGGCGTTAAAACAATCGATTACCAATCGGGAATGGGCAGCCAGGCAAAAACCAGCGTATCAGCGCTAGACTTCGGGCTTTTTGATTGGACTTGGATCGTTGGAGTGCGTGACCCCCAACTCAATCCCCCCAGAAAAAATTTACAGTTTTTGTAAGCAGACTGTATTAGGCGTTAGATTGATCGTATCGGAGGTTCTGCCATAGATGGTTCGGCTAAGTACGCCAAAGGCATTGAAAACATTGAAGGTTGTCCAGAGTGGTCCAGTATCAATGGCTATGATGTGCTGGCAATAATTGGATAGGTTCCCGATCTGCGTAACATCCATACCCCACTCCAGGGTGCTATTGCATAGCCCTGTGGGGTGCGTAGTGATGACTTTTAAGCCCTGATTACAGAGTTTTCGTACCAATTCCACAAAATAATTGGGGTGAAAGTCAGGTAATTGCCCACTCATGGGAGGGGAGTTAATGATGAGGTAGTCAAATTCGGAGAAAGTCCTAGCGGTCAGGGCGGGGTAATCAAACAATAGATCCCCCTTGCTAGCCATAGGATTGGAAATACCGAGTACGGAGGATAGGTAACTAAACCAATCTAAGTGGAACGCTACCCAATCCCTACGCTTGGGGTGTTCGTAAAAGAAGTTATTGACCCCAATCCAGGCGTTGACCGAGTTCGGGTGGATCGAGAGATCCTTCAGGTAGATCGGAAACTCGTCAATGATGGGCGCAAGCTGGATGTGATGCTGCGGATTGCAATGGTGTGTGAACTCTTTTTCAGGATTGAGGATGGATGCCTTACGCAAATAGTTAAGGTGTATAAGGTTATCCCCTAGATGGTATTCATTAAATGTGTATATCATGTTATTATGGTACTACAGATTAATAAGGAGAGAATGATGATAGAGATTCAAAAAGACATTCCCTTGCCAGCCGAGAAAAAACGCAATGTGTACCCATATAAGGAGATGGACATTGGCGAGAGTTTCTTGGTCAAAGAGGGCAAGATTCAAATTGTCTGCAATGCTAATTACCGAGCTGGCAAAGTATCGGGTAAGAAATTTATCGCTAGACGAGAAGGGGATGGGGTACGGGTATGGAGAACGGCTTAAAGACAGTCAACGGTTCAATGACCGTAGAGCAGTACATTGAGAAGGCAAGTGACGATGCCAAAAAGATGTACATGGAGCGTATCTGGCGCATGGACAAAGAGCAGATCTTTCACGAACTGATGCGGGTTCATGCAGAAAGCTCCAAGCTCCTCATGCAAGCCCAAGCGGAGTTAGATTACCTTAAAAGCCTAGTTGAGCAAGATGACGGAGATGCAAGACATTGACAAGATTAACCAAGAGCGACTTCTTTACAAGACCGAAATGATGCGAGCCATAGCGTGTCGGAAGAAGAAGGACAAAATAGCACTAGCAGCCGAATGGAAAGCGAAGTATTCTGAGATGACTTACAACGCACTCATTCAACTGGCACGCAACCATTCCGCTAGACTAAAAGTCGCTTATTGGGATCTTCCGAACTTTGAACATAAACGATTAGGCAAACATCAATGAAAAGCGCAGCGGTCATTACCGTTACCAAAGGTCGGCATACTTTAGAAAAAACTTTACGCTCTGTAGCCTACCAGAGCTATCCTTGCACACATTATGTGTTGTGCGATGGCGATGAGGAAAGTCACTTAGCGCAGTTCTACGATATGACCAAGGACTATTCGGAGTACAACGCCAAATGGTCGTATTGGGGTAACCGTATTGGTGGCAATGGCTGGCTTGGACAGAAATGGTTAGCTGCTGCGCCACAACTCGTTACCGAAGATGTAACTTTCTTTTGCAATGATGATGACTGGTTTGACGAACACCATGTGCGCTACATTATGGCGAAAATTAATGCTGGCTGTGATTGGGCGCACTCCCTACGCAAGGTGCATGACGAGCAAGGCAACTTTCTTATGCAAGACAACTGCGAAGCATTAGGTGAATTGCACCACGCTTGGAATATGGAAGGGCATCATTTTGTGGACTGGTGTATGTGGGGAATGAGAACCGACAAACTGCAACCGATTGCCCATATTTTAAATCGCAAAGAGCTGGCGGTGGATCGCCACTTTTATCAGGCAGCTAAACAAATTTATCCGAACTTTGCTTGCACCAATAAACACACCTTTAACTTTCGTTTAGGTGGTGGCTGCGGTGTGCAAAAAGAGTTCTTTGAAATTGGTAACCGTTGGATGATGGAAAAATTTAATAACAAGTTACCTTGGATTACTACATGAACTTTAATAAAGATTTGTTTTACAAGTTTTGCTCACAGCTTCAAATTGAAACCAAAGAGCAAGGCTTAAAAAAGATGGGCAACCTACTGGGTAGCCAAACTTATGTAATGGATGAGATTACCAAGGGATTGCAAGACGATGTGCATTTCTTTGTGATCTTGAAAGGAAGGCAACTTGGCATCACCACAATTTCACTCGCACTCGATCTCTACTGGCACTTTACACACCCAGGGCTTCAGGGAACACTTACAACGGATACGGAAGAAAACCGAGATATGTTCCGATCAACCTTGGGAATGTATATGGATGGTTTGCCCAAGGAGTATCGCATCCCGATCCTTGCTCACAACCGCAATCAGCTTTCCCTCAAGAACCGCAGCCGTATCTTTTATCAAGTCGCTGGACTTAGAGCCAAAGGAAGTCTGGGTCGTGGCAAGGCTATTACATACTTGCATGGTACAGAAACAAGCTCTTGGGGAGATGAAGAAGGACTAGCATCCCTTCTAGCATCACTCGCAGAAACCAACCCTGATCGTCTGTATATGTTTGAGAGTACAGCACGAGGATTTAATATGTTCCACGATATGTATGTCACCGCTAAACGGGCTAGAACGCAACGAGCAATCTTTTGTGGCTGGTGGCGCAATGAACTCTATAGCCTAGATCCAGAAGGCAACACCTACAAAGTGTATTGGGATGGCAAGCTCACAGGCGAAGAAAAAGAATGGGTCAGAGATATTAAAAAACTCTACGGCTACGAAATCAATTCAAGGCAGATTGCTTGGTGGCGTTGGAAGCTCTACGAAGGAATTAAAGACGATTCGCTCATGTACCAAGAGTTTCCTCCTACTGAGGACTATGCCTTTGTAATGACGGGAACTTCTTTCTTTTCTAATGCGAGGTGTACGGATGCTGTCAAAAAAATTAAGCGAATGGACTGTGAGTTTTATCGATACAGCTTTGGAGTCAACTTCCAAGATACTGAGGTGGTTAAGTCCACAGACAGATTGGCTACGCTCAAGGTTTGGGAACAGCCTGTTGATACTGCTTATTATGTTATTGGCGCTGATCCCGCTTACGGTAGTTCTGATTGGGCTGATCGTTTCTGTATTCAAGTCTTTAGGGTATATGCTGACGGGCTTGAGCAAGTGGCTTCGTTTGCGACATCCGAACTAAACACCTATCAATTTGCTTGGATCATCGCTCACTTAGCTGGTGCATACAAAAACTCTACGCTGAACCTAGAGATTAACGGTCCAGGTCAAGCGGTCATTAACGAACTGAAAAACCTACGCAGACAAGCTGCTGCAATGGGTAGCGCAATGGGCAAAGATTTAATGGATGTGTACGCTAATATGCAAAATTACATCTGGCGCAGAAACGATACTTTAGGTGGTGTGAGTAACAGCATTGGCTGGCTTACCACATCGGCTACGAAAGAACGAATGTTGACCTACATGAAGGACTACTTTGAGCGTGGCATGATGGACATTTACGACATGGACACCATTGAGGAAATGAAAACAATGGTGCGAGATGGTGGTTCAATTGAAGCATCGGGTCGCAATAAAGATGATCGGGTCATTGCAAGTGCGCTTGCGTGCGCTGCCTTTGCTGAACAAGTACAACCAAGGCTTATAGCGCAAAAGATTACACGAGAAATATCCAAGGTTCAGGATGACTTTACCCCAGAGCAGTTGACAGTTGGGCGCAATGTGTCAGACTACCTCAAACGAATTGGTGTGTACGGACAATGAAACCAACCTTACCCAAGGCTGTGCTGCGCAAAACGATTAAGCGCTTTTTAAAAGACCGCAATCGGGGTATCAGTATTGAACTTTTTGCCAATCTATGTGGGGTGTCATCTAGTATTTTGGAAGCTGTCTTTAGGGATGAAACCGAACCATTGACCGAATATATCCAGCGCAGAGTGTCTAAAGGCTATACCGAGTGGAAAAACGGAGAAGTGGCTATCATGCAAAACCGAGATACCAGCAAATTTGTGCAGTATCGCAAAGAAGCCAAGCCAGTCTTATATAGGAATACGGGTTTACACCTAGTTAATGGTGAGATAAAGATTAAAGTAGGTATTAGTAATAGATGTGATTATGATAGTGTAACGCTTGATGAGCAATTAGGAAGGGGATAAGATGCCAGTCAAAAATGATTACAAATGTTCGACACATGGGTATTTTGAGAGTACCAAAGCGCAATGTCCAATGAAAGGATGCCAAGATGAAGTTTTTATTGTTTTTCTCCAAGCTCCAGCAACTATTTCGCCTAAAACCAAGTTCACCGACAAGTCCACCAAGCAACTTGCCATCGAGTTCGGAATGTCAGACATCAAAACCACAAGGGAAGGCGAACACCAAAGCGGTTACCTCACCCGTCAAAACAAGTTCAGCGAAAAAGAGTACGCAGAAGCCGAAAAGTACGCAACCCGTAAAAGAGGGGTCAACAAAGACAAAATCAAACCTGAACCGATCCAAAACACGCCAAAAGAAGCCCGCCCTGGTGATGCAGCGATCTGGGGTGGCGGTTTCCAAGGACTAAATATGCAAGCCTTATTGGGTGGTCGAGCTATTCAATCCGTACAAGGCGAATCGGTGGGCTTGACACCATCTCAGGCTGGTATAAACTCAGGACCTAGAGTAGATCCAAAAGCAACCTTGAGAGATCCTGATAATCTAAAGATCAAGACATGAGAATCCCGTCAAATAACGCAGACAGAGAAGATTTTTATTTAGACATCATGCAAAAGTGCATGGTGTCAAAAGAAGAAAGACGGGGAGATTACAATACACTACGCTCGTATTTTTTATTTGGTTCTGGACCAGAAGATCCTCCAGCCTACTTTAATAAAATTAACCCTCATCTTGACCAGCTTTCTTCTTTTCTTTATTCAGCCGAAACCACTCGCTTTTCCATTGCTTTAGGCGCATCGGTCAATGCGATTGAACACCGTAAAACGCCTTCGCTTACACAGGCGTTAAATGACGAATGGCTAAACTCCAATGCCGATCAGGTGTTTTCACAAGCGCTTAATTGGTCATTGGTTTACAACACGAGCTTTGTTAAGCTCGTCATGAACAATGGTATTCATCCTTACATGGTAGAAGCTGGCGCTATGGGCGTGCTGCGTGAGGATACCCCATATACAGACAGGCAAGAAGCGCTAATTCAGACATACTACATTACCAAGTCCGACCTTTACGCCCGTCTGTATTCCCATCCAAGACGAGAAGAAATTGTCAGCCAACTCTCCACCATGGTATCTCCTAAAGAATCCGAGATGCCCAATGCCGTTAATCGCATCATTACAAGTCAGACCAATCCGACCATTTACGGTAATGTCAATCTAGACTTGTATGGCGAGATGAAGTACATCCCACGAGTAGCCGAAGATACGATTGAGATGCACGAGTTATGGGTGTGGAATGACGAAACCGAAGATTATCAAGTGGTGACCATTGCTAGCCCTAGGGTGATTATCTATGACCGCCCAGGTGCTAGCCTTTTTCTAAAGGGCGAATGTCCATTTATCCAAGTTTGCCCAAACCCATTGTACGACTACTACTGGGGAGAATCTGAGTGCCAAAAGCTCATCATGTTGCAACAGCTTCGCAACCAGCGCATGAACGAGGTGCTAGACCTATTGTCTAAGCAAGTAAGCCCTCCTACCGCCCTTGTAGGCTTTACTGGTATATTGGATGAGAAGAACTTTGCTCTGAACCGAGCTGGTGGTTTATTGGCAACCGATATGCCAAACGCCAAGGTAGATCGTCTAGCGCCTAATATGCCTACCGATTTATTTGAGGTCATTCGTGAGATTGATGCAATGTTCTCCGAGGTTTCGGGGATTAGCAATGTTCTTTCTGGGCGTGGCGAATCAGGTGTTCGCTCTCAAGGACACGCTAGCCAGCTTGCTAGACTAGGTAGCTCCAGAGCCAAAAAACGGGCATTAGTCGTTGAGGATAGCTTAGAAAAGATGGCTACTCTGTACTTAAAGCTCATGCAATCCTACGATCCAACGCATTTTGTTGACACCGAAGGCAAAGAGTTTATTGCTGAACAATTTACCAAAGACTATGTGGTGAAGGTTGATGCACACAGCAACAGCCCAATCTTTACCGAGGATCTCAAGCAATTAGCGTTTAACTTGTTTAAGGCGCAAGCGATTGACAAAGAATCCCTACTTGACTTGCTAGAACCTCCAATGAAACAATTGTTAAAAGACAAGTTAAAACGGCAAGAAAAAGAGGGTGGTGGCGCAGCACCTCAGTCTGGTGGAGCGCAACCAATCAAGTTACCAAAACGGGAGCAACAAGTTGGCTAGTCAAAACATTGCACCAAAAGCAGATCAACCGCTAGTAAGGACCGAGAACCTCAAGCGTGGTGAAAAACCCGCTGGTTTGGAGTATCGTGTAAGCAATATACAGAGTTATGGTCGTAGTCCAAAAACAAGGACTATGGGCAGACAAGTTAGGGGATAGTTAACAGGAGATGGCTATGTACGGCAAAAAGATGAAGCGTGGTCGTAAGACCCGTAGATAAGTTTCACTGTGAGGGTGAAAACAAGGTTGTGGCTGCCTGACCTTATAACTAGGTGACCGCTGCTAATTGGAGAAATCAAAATGGCACGCAAAGCTCGCAAAGGTCGTAAAGCTCGCAAGTAATCCGCAAGGATTATTCGGGTGACCGATAACCTCCCTTGGGGGGAGGGAAGCAAAAATAATACCCCCCACTTGACAAGTAATAGATTAGGTTTAATCTATGCAGTAATTTGATAGGAAAAAGTTATGGCAGTAGCACCAGACAAACTAATGGAAATGATTAGAAGCCAACGGGATTCCGCTACTCCTTCTGGCGTTCCTCCAGTACCAGAATCGCCTTTGCCTGGTATGTCCGATTCAAGCTCTCCTCCTATGAGCGCACCCATGTCCACGCCCGAACCTAAGATGGGTAATCGGGAAGGCGCAATGGTAAATCTCTCAATGGCTATGGATTTGTTAAAACAATCCTTACCAGCCATCGGTGCAGAATCCGAAGAAGGCAAAAAGCTATTGAACGCAATTCGCACGATTACTGGCGTTCTTGGTCCTAAACAAGACCAGGCTAGCGCTTTACAGTCGAGCGAAATTTTACAGATGTTACAAACATTACCTCAAGCTGGTGGCGCTACGCCTGAAGGTAAAGCAATGTCACAAGCGCCAGCAATTCCTGGAATGGCTGCTCCAGCACCATCGCCTGTAGCCACTCCTTCACCTCAACCCATGTAAAGGATCAAAAATGGAACTCTTTAAACCTCGTGGCGCAAGTCAACCACGCAAACCAACAGACAACAACCAGAAAAACGGTCAAGTAATCAATACTCCTCGTTATTCTGAGTTCGGTGGCTTAACCGCTGCTAACAAGGCTGGCTACAAGAACATGATGTCGATGAGCCAACCTGGTGATACCAAAAAAGTCATCTAATTTGATTAAGGGGATAAAAGATGAGCTTAGAAGATATTAGTTTGGAGCAACGGGATGAGTTAGCCCTCTTGATGAAAGAGTTGGCTGAAAATCCCGCTACTCGTAAAGAAGCCTTGCGTTTGACCAAAAAGGTTAGACCCAATTTGCCTATTCCTGAACTAGAGCTTGAGGATTACACCGAGAAGAAGGTGACGCAAGCTGAAGATCGGGTAGCCCAATTGGAAGCCAAGCTCAAGGAAAAAGAATCGTTAGAAGAATTACAAAAGCGCAGAGATAGGCTCGTTAAAAAGGGTTTAGCTTCGGAAGAAGATATTGAGGAAATCGAGAAAATTATGCTTGAGAAGAAAATATCCGATCACGAAACTGCTGCCGAGTATTTCGACTGGATGAAACAAGCTGCCCAACCAACACCATCTGGCTACAACCCAAGCCCACTCAAAGGATTTAATTTGAATGAGTATTGGAAGAATCCAGTTCAAGGTGCAAGAAATGAAGCAGCAAAAGCATTGCAAGAGTTGCGTAAAAACACTCGACCAATTGGTATTTGAAGTACGCAGTAATAGGGGATATTTGAATTTTGTTTGGAGATAAACTATGCCTATAGGTGGCGGTATTCTTCCAGCATCGGGTACATCGCAATATAACGAACTTACTTATGTAACTCGTAGAGCGTTTATCCCCAAGCTGGTCGTACAACTTTATAACAGCACACCCTTGATGGCTGCGTTGATTGCTAATAGTCAACAGGCTTCTGGTGGTGTATCCCAAGTAACTGTACCAGTTCAAGGCGCTCAATTCGTTAACGCACAATGGTCTGACTACTCTGGTAGCTTTACGCAACCAGCCGTTCAGCAAGGTGCATTTAACGCTGAGTTCAACCTTAAGCTGATGATTGCTCCAGTTCCGTTCCTCGGTATGGAAGGCGCTGTACAGCAAGACTATGCCATTATTCCATTGATTGAAGCTCGTATGAACGATGCAACCAATGTAATGATGGATGCAATGGCTACAGCTCTGTACACCAACTACACCAATACTCAGCAGTTTATTGGTTTGCCAGGCGCAATTGACGATGGTACAAATCTTGCAACCTACGGTAACATTAACCGTTCTACCTACACATGGTGGAAGTCTAAGGTTTATGCTGCTGGCGGTGTAAACCCAACTCGTCAAAATATCCTTCAGTACATTTCTGGAACTGTGAAGAACGGTGCAGAAGTGCCTACTTTTGGTGTTTGCGGATTCGGTACTTGGACACTTTTAGCTCAAGATTATGTAGGTCAAGAGCAATATGTGATTACCCCAGGTAGCGGATTTGATGGCGATGCTAACGGTCCTCAAGCTGCGTTTAGAGCTTTGATGGTCGCTGGTGTACCTATTTATCCAGATCCTTATTGCCCAGAGGGTACTGTCTATTTCATTAACTCGAACTACTTGAGCTTGTACATCCATGACCAAGGTAGCTTCGTGTTTACTGGATTTGAAAGCACTCTACCAAACTGGCAGATTGGTTATGTTGGCGCTGTCTTGATGATTGCTGAATTAGTAAGCACCAAGCCTAAGTCAATGACCAGAGTTTCTGGCTACAACTCTATTAGTCTATAAGGAGAACTAGTCATGGCACTCGGCTTAAATAAAATCCTGATTTCAGGTAGCAACGCTAATACCCCTGGTGCGTATTGGCAGCTTACAACCATTAGCGCAACAACCGCTGGTAATGTCGTACCCGCTGGAACTTACATCGCATTTGCAACCGCCAATGTGATTATCCAAGCAGTATCGGCTTACAACACAACCACAAGTACCGCAACATGGTCCAATGTGGGCGCAATTAATGTGGGTGGCGTTGTGATCTCTGATGGTGTGAATGTCCGCTTGTTGGCAACTACCAACGCTACCGTAACGCTTGCAGAGGTTAACGGTGGTTTAGCTGCTTCTGGCACTTACAACACCTAAGGAGATCAGAAATGGCTAACTCGAATCGTGTCGGTGCGCTATACCTAGACAGTTTTGGATATGGCGTACTTGGAAAATTAACTGCTCAGTCCTTAGCAACAACGGGTACTGCTCAAATTAAGATTCCATTGTTGTCAGGCGGGTTAACCAACAGCGGATCAACAGCAAACTCTGGCGGGGTTATTGTTCGGCAAATCACCGTTCAAAACCCTTCTGGATCTGTTGCAAGTGCAGATATTGGTATCACCATTTCTAGCGCTGGAAACATGGGCGCAAGCAATGTGGTAGTAGCTAATGTGACTTTATCGTCTGTTAGCGCTGCTGGTAAATACCAAGATTTGACGGTTGCCTATCCAGCAAATACGGAGATTACTGGAAACCAAACACAAGCGCTTTACTTAAATGTGAATACGGCTTCTGGTAATTCAAACACCGTAGATATTGTTGTTTATGGACAAGTAGTGAGCTTCTAATGATCTATGTAACCAATCACACCCAAGAACCCCTCAAAGATGGCTTCGGTGGTGTCTTTTATGATTTTCTTCCAGGTAAAACAGTCGAAGTACCTGAAGAAGTTGCAAAGCACATTTTTGGTTACAACGATCCTGACAAAGCGCCTTACTTGGCAAGGTTAGGTTGGGTAAAAAATACCAGCGAAATGCAAGTCGGTTTAGACCGTTTAGCGCAATGGGATTTATCCACAGAACCGCCTAAAAAGAACCAATCGTTATCCCCGTTGGTAGAACGAGTACCTCTCCCTTCCCAAAAGAAGGGCGGGGGAAAAGTCTTATCGGTGGCAGCATGACTTATGGGAATTAATAAGTGGCAACACTATCGACCTACATTACCGAGGTGCGTAGGTTACTGCACGATGCTAACGGAAACTTTTATAGCGATCAGCAGTTAACCGATTACATCAATTCTTCTCGTGAGCGAACAGTACGAGATACTGGATGCTTGCGTGAAATTATCGTTACACAAACACCTTGCCAAGTTGCGCCTACTGCAACAATTAATGGTGTATCACCCGCATACCCTAGCGTATGGGCAGCAAATACAGCTTATACGGCTGGTCAATTTATTTTTAGTAACATTTTTATTTATCAAGTTACCCAAGCGGGTACAACAAGTGATACCCCACCCCCGTATCCACAGGCTTCTTATAACAATTACAACAATTATCCACCATCAACCCAGTTCTTAAACGGCACTTGCGGACTAACTTATGTGGGTAACTGCGAGAATATCAGCTATGCAGCCCTATCAAACTTAGTTGGTACTAGCCCATTAGCGCCTTCTAATGGCAATACGGTATTAGATGTTATTAATATTAATCTTTATTGGGGTAATACTCGTGTACCAATGGACTATTTATCCTGGTCAGACTTTAATACTCGTCTGCGTTTTTGGCAAAACTATATAGGCAGACCACTTGCTTTTAGTATTTACGGGCAACAACAAATCTTTTTAGGTCCAGTACCCGATGAAATTTACCAATTAGAGATTGATTGTGTGGTATTGCCACTAGCGTTAACCCTAGCAAACTCTGGAAATACAGACAGTATTAATGATCCGTACACTTCTGCGGTTAAGTTTTACGCTGCTTACCTGGCTAAGTTCTATGAACAGAGCTTTGGCGAATCAGAAATCTTTAAGCAAGAGTACGCTAAACAAGTGAACTCCATCCTCAATAGCGTATTTACCCGTAGGATTCCAAGCCCATATAGTTCAGGATTCTAAACATGGCAGCTGCGGAACAGAAAAAGTCCTACCAAGTTGTCAAACAGTTTAAGGGTTTAAACACCAAGGCTAACCGTACTGCGATTGCCGAAGATGAGTTTAGCTGGCTAGAAAACGCTCAACCGATTGGATATGCCAACCTAAAGATTATTCCTAATAGTGGGGTGACCAAGGATTCTGGAAACAATGCGGTGGTGTTTGCCAATACGGTTACTTACTTATCCTCTGTCAACATTGGTATTAAAGATTATGTTGTAGCGTTTCAAGAAAATGGCGCAGCGCAATATTTCAATGTGACCGACAACACCTTTGGCAATGTAGCGGTAGCGGGAACTTTCTCTAATTCTGGCGTAACCATTACCCAATGGAACAATGAACGGATGCTCATTCTTGATCCAAGTAAGGGTTACTCCTCATGGGATGGTAATAATGTTGTATCTATCGGTTCAGTAGGATTGATAGGAATTACCAATGGTGGAACTGGTTATACCTCTGCGCCAAGCGTAACGATTAGCGGTCCAGATCAGGTTGGCGGGGTGCAAGCTAATGCCACAGCGACTATTGCTTCGGGTGCGGTCACATCCGTAAACCTATCCAATGCGGGTACGGGGTACACCAACGCAGCCAATTTGACCGTAACCTTTAGCGGTGGCGGTGGCGCAAACGCAACTGCCGTAGCATCATTACTGAACTTTAAGACGGGTACTTTAAGCCTAGTCGTGGTAAATGGCGGTTCTGGGTACACCAACGCAGCCAATACAACCATTAGCATTTCAGGTGGGGGTGGCTCTGGAGCAACAGCAAGACCAATCGTAGCGGGTAATGTGGTCACCCAAGTCATTATGACCAATGCGGGCAGTAACTACACCAATGTTGCCAATGTCACAGCAACGGTGTCAGGAGGTGGTGGCTCTGGAGCTGTCTTAAAAGCTATTGTTAATTCTGAGCCAAATGTGGGCATAGCGACCTTTTCTGGGCGTGTTTGGATTGCTGCTGGTCGTAATGTGTCTTATACCGCTGCGGGGTCGTATAGCGACTTTACAACGGTTTCTGCGGGGTCGCTTACTCTTACTGATAGCACCCTTCATGGCAACATTGTTCAGCTTCTTTCAGCCAATAACTTTTTGTACATTTTTGGCGATGATTCAATCAATGTATTTTCCGATGTTAGGGTTACTACTACTGGTACTACCCTATTTACCAATACCAATGTAAGCGCTTCCGTTGGTTCTAAACTCAAAAATGCCATATTCCCGTACTTCCGTTCTGTTCTGTTTATGAACGATTACGGGGTTTACGCCTTAGTCGGATCAACCACTTCCAAGCTATCGGACAGCTTAGATGGTATTTTCCCTAATATTGATCTGGCTAACCCAGTCTATGCGGGTCAGGTGTTGCTCAATAACATCCTTTGTGCAGCCTTTAATTTCCGTTATTACGATGCTGTTTTCACCCAAAGTTACCGTTATATCCAAGCCGTATTTTTTGAGAAAAAATGGTTCTTAACCAGCCAGGGTAACAGCATGAAATACATCACTTCCGTACCCGAAGAAGGTCGGATTGTCTTGTATGGCACGATTGATAATGCTTTGTACAACTTGTATTTTGATTCGACTAGCGCAATTACCAGTCGGGTGCAAACGGCTTTGTTGCCCATGACCGATCCAATCCGTACCAAGCAAGCCCTAAAGATTGGCATTGAAGCAACCTCGCCCGCTAACGGTACGGTGACTTTATCGGCTACGGTGGACAACGAAAACCGTTCAAGCTCGCCCTATACTTTGTCCTCGATTGTCAATTGGCAGAACAATAGTTTGCAAGTCATACCCTGGAGTAATAACTCTGGATCAACAATTGGGTGGGGTACTACGGGGTATTCACTATATAAAACCGATGCTCAACAGTATGGTAAATACCTAGGAATTACAGTAACATCAGTTAATCCAGCGTTTGTAATAAATGGCTTTGAGTTTGAACATGAACTAAGAGTGAGGTTCTAGTGACTAAACCGATTTCGTCAGTACCAAATACTTTCCAAAATGCGACTTCTACCATTCCGTTGTCGCAATTGGACAGTAACTTTACCACTATTACTAATGCCTTAAATGACCTAAATAACTACAGTAATTACATTGCAGATACGGGTACGGCTAACGCTATTGTCTGCAACTTCCCTTCTGGGATCAGCACTAGCACGATTGCGACTGGCTGTGCAATTACTTTTAAGGCTGCAAATGCTAATACGGGTGCATCGACTTTATTAGTCCAGGTCAATTCCAGCACTATTTTGGCTGCATCGGCAATTAAAAATGAGGATGGATCAGCTCTTTCTGGTGCTGAATTTAGAGCTGGCGGTATTTATACTGTGGTTTATGACGGTACAAATTGGGTTTTAGCGGGTGGTGGTGGCGGTGGCGGTGCTGAAGCTGGTGGTGCGATTTATGAGAACACCCAGTCAATCAATGCAAACTACACCATAACCACAAATAAAAATGGTTTTAGCGTAGGACCGATCACCGTAGCGAGTGGAGTTACGGTTACCGTGCCGTCTGGCTCACGCTATGTAATTATGTAAAGGACAATATATGAGCATTGTTTTAGTAGGTTCAACTTCAGGTAGCTGTACGCTTCAAGAGCAAGCGGTGGCTGGCAATACTGTTTTGACATTGCCGACCACAAGTGGAACGCTAATTACCACAGGCTCAAGCGGTCAGTCTATTCCTAAAGCCGCATTACCTACTGGTTCTGTGTTGCAAGTGGTTAATGCATCAAGCACATCTGTTGTAACTATTACCACCTCAACTTATACAGATACTGGACTTACTGCAACTATTACACCAACAAGTGCATCAAGCAAAATTATTGTTTTAGTAAATCAAGAGTGTTATGTACAAAGAGCTTCAAATTTTCAAGGTGCTGGTTTAAAAATACTAAGAAATGGCACAGATGTTTACACTCCAATTACTGATGGAACTGGTCCTTATGACATGTATATTTCTGCGACTGGTGCTACATTAGTAGAGTTAGCAACTAAATATAATGTTAATTATGTAGACAGCCCAGCTTCAACTTCTGCCTTAACTTATAAAACTCAAGCAAGACCTTATTATACAACAAGTTCAGGTCAGCTTTATGTACAAGGAACTGCAACAATGATATTGATGGAGATTGCGGCATGAGATTACATCAAGCAATAATTAATTTATATCCACAAATTGCGGTCATTCGTGATGACATTGCTTACGATGCAGACGGCAACGAAGTCGCATACGATAAAGATGCAGTACAGGCTTATGTAGATGCTCATGCTTATATTGCTAAACGAGCCGCAGAATATCCGCCAGTCACAGACTACCTCGATGCGATAGTAAAGGGTGACCAAGCACAGATTGATAAATACATTGCTG
>Ga0214921_10001884_pt1 | contig 35113 bp, 24 predicted proteins | sample LL1505_MetaG_FD_177992 | JGI IMG/M metagenome (GOLD analysis project Ga0214921, IMG submission 177992) | Freshwater microbial communities from Lake Lanier, Atlanta, Georgia, United States - LL-1505 | ecosystem: Environmental > Aquatic > Freshwater > Lake | place: USA: Georgia | collected... | reverse complement strand
CGCAATTGATGCAATTGGGCTAAACCAAACCTCTCTGCATTTTCAATCACCATCACGGAAGCGTTGGGAACGTTGACTCCAACCTCAATGACCGTAGTGGCCACCAACAGATTGGCAACACCCTTCACAAATCGCTGCATTTCGATATCTCGATCCGCGGATTTCATTTGCCCGTGGACCACCGCCAAATGAAAACGTGGCGGGGGAAACGCGCGCAACATCGCTTCATAACCGTCGTACAAAAATTTTAGCTCTGCCTGCTCGGTTTCTTTGATCGCCGGATAGACCACATAAACCTGGCGACCCGCTTGCATTTGTTGTTCCAAGAAACGAAACATCTTGAGCCGTTTGGACTCTGCAGTCACCAAAGTCTGAACCGGCTTACGACCAGCCGGCAATTGATTCATGATGGAAACCTCCAAATCTCCGTACCGCGTCATCGCCAAGGTTCGAGGGATGGGTGTGGCCGTCATCACCAAAATATGGGGGGCAAGACCTGCCTTGACCCACAATTTGGCCCGTTGTTCCACCCCAAAACGATGTTGTTCATCGATAACGGCCAAGCCCAGCTTTGCGAAATGCACATGCTCCTGTATCAAGGCATGCGTGCCCACCAAAAGATGAAGCCTTCCGTCAAACAATTCTTGCAACAATTCTTTACGCACCTTGCCCTTGACCTGACCGGTGAGCAACCCACAACGAATCGGCAAATCACCCAGCATGGCTTGGATGGTGTCGTAATGTTGCCTGGAGAGCAACTCTGTGGGGGCCATCAAACATGCTTGATACCCGTTATCGGCGGCTAACAACATGCTCATCAACGCCACCATGGTCTTGCCACTGCCCACATCGCCCTGCAACAAACGATTCATTTGCCGCCCTGTTCCAAGATCTGCTCTAATTTCTTTGATCACACGTTTCTGGGCATCGGTGAGTTCAAAAGGCAAACGCTCATGAAAAAAACGAAGGAACATTTCCCCAACCTTCCCGAAAACGGGACCTGGATTTTGAAATTTTCGGTTGCTTTTGAGTCGCAAGACACCGAATTGCAAAAAAAACAATTCCTCAAATTTGAAACGGTGCAGGGCCTTGGCCAATTGGGCAGGATCATCCGGAAAATGAACCTGCACCAAAGCTTCCCAACGATTCATCAAAGACGCTGCCTCCACGACATAGGCCGGCAAAATTTCAGAAACATTGCCCAAAACTTGATCAAGCGCTTGACGGACAACACCCATCCACCAACGGTTGTTCAAATTCCTTTGCCGTAGTTTATCGGTCAAGGAATACATAGGACTGAGGGATGGTCCGGATTTCTTATTCCATTCGTCCCACAAGGTCAGCTCAGGATGTGCCATTTGAACCTGCCCCTTGTATTGACTCACTTTTCCAAACACAAGGTACTCTTCTCCTTGACGAAGACTGGATTCCGCCCACTGAACAGATTGAAACCAAATTAATTCCAAATAATGTTGACCATCGGTAAGAATCGCCACCAAACGTGTTGCTTTGCCTACTCCTACCCTTTCGATCCGTAGAATTTTGCCTCGGGTTTGCACAAATGCGGGACCTTCAACCAGCGCCCCCAAGGAATGAACCTCAGATCGGTCGAGGTAACGGTATGGGAAATAGGTTAACAAGTCATAGTAAGTCTTCAAACCCAATTCCGATTCGAGCCAAGCAGCGCGTTGCGGACCAATCCCTTTGAGGTAAGCTAAATCATAAAACAAAGGATGTTCCGGCATAGGGCAACTGAATTGACACTTAAGCCCCCATCCCTTACCAACGCAGTGTCTCCAAAATACGTCGCATATCTTTCAGCAAATAGGCGATGTAAGGCTGCAAAGAATCACCGTTGGGGCTTACTTCAAAATAGAGTGAACCCCGTAAATAATGCTTAACACTATCGGTTATATAAAATTGGGTTTGACTTGCAGCATCGCCGCCAACGACATACAAGGTTCCATATACCTTATGTTCCGGGTTAAGAATAAGTTCCTCCTCTATTGCCGTCGCCTTCAAAGTATGCTTGAAGGTCATGCGCTGGGTTTCAGCCATCAATACCGCCAATGCGTCCCTCCGTTCAACCTGACGCCCATCCTCGTAGCGAACACCCTCGATGGGATGATAGGATAGATGCCACTGAGCGCCCAAGGAGGGATAGGATAAATTCATCCATTGGGGATCGTTGGAGGATGACTTGGACGAGTGTTGAGGCAGCTCTGAAGGATCCAGACAGACAGGATTGGCCGCGGCATTGTATTCAAAGGTCACCGGAATGCAATTCCCCCGGTATTGAGCCGGCTGAACAGGCGGGAGTATCGCTCGAGCATAGGCATAGGGCCTGGCCACAGGTTCATCGGATTGACATGCGACGAAAATATGCGGTCCGCCCAGCATCATGAACATGGCCATGATATTACGTACACGCTCGGCCTTAATTCGAAGGAATTGAGAAAGCACTTGCCTCATTATACCGATTTGGAGGGCCTTTGGTACGTCAGGTGCATGGCCATGATCCTGCGATGATCCGCTTGAATGACTTTGAATTCAAAGCCGTGATGACGAAGAACCTCACCTTGCAGAGGAATTCTCCCCTCCAATTCCAAGACCAAGCCCGCCAAGGTCTCCACCCCTTCCAAACTAGCCTGAAACGGCGAAAAATCCCAACCGGTCTCTCTGGACAAATCCTGCAATAGCATTTTGCCGGCTACCCAATAGGAATCTCGATCCAGGCGCCTGCACAGCCGTTGTTCATCCGTATCGAATTCATCCTGGATTTCACCGACAATTTGTTCCAAAGTATCTTCCAAAGTCACCAATCCCGAAACGCCTCCGTATTCATCAATCGCCAAGGCCATGTGAATCCTTCTGGCCTTGAATTCTGTAAAAAGCTCATCAAGATGCTTGGTGTCGGGGACAATATACGGTTTACGCAACAATTCCTGCCAGCGAAAACTCTTGTTCTGATTGAGCCTGGAAAACAAATCTTTAAGGTACAAGATACCCACCACTTGATCCAAGCTCTCGCGGTAAACGGGAACTCTGGAATATCCCCATTCCCTTAACCTGGGTAAAATTTCCTCCAATGTTGCCTGGTAATCAATTGCTTGAATATCCTGGCGTGGGACCATGATTTGCCTGACCTCGAGTTCTCCAAATTTAACAATACCTTTGAGCAGGTCCTTCTCGGATCCGCCACGATTGCTCTCCGCCCCAAAAGTCAAGTCAATGGCCTGGTTAATTTCGTCCTTGGAGACTTGCACATGTTTGGACACCATCCAACGATCCATGAAGCCAGAACTTTGCATCAACAGCCAAATGACCGGTTTGAAGAGAAACTCCGAAACTTGCAAGGGCCAACTGAACCATCGGGCAACACCCATAGGGTTTCGGGACGCGTAAACCTTGGGCAAAACCTCTCCTGCAAAAACAATGATTGCGGTGACCCCGAAGGTTTGAAGCAAAGCCGGAAGCCAAGGCAGCCCCGGAAAAGTCAATACCTTAAATAACAAATAATAAAATAAGAGTATGATCGTGAGATTCACTACATTATTTCCAATAAGCAAATTCGCCAAGAGACGCTTAGGATTGGAAAGATGGCGCAAGACCCTGCGATCAGAAGGCAATCCGGAATTTCTTAATTGATCCAAATTCAATCGGCTCAGAGAAAAGTATGCTGTTTCACTCGCGGAAAACATCGCGGAGCATATTACAAAAAAAACAATGAGCAGGGGCCAAGTACCTAGGCCCAAATCAAAAGCCAAAAAAAGTTCTTCCGGGGGGTCATCCATAGGTTGTGGGGTCGTCAATATCCTAGGGCGAAGCTAGGGTTCAATAAGGGAGATCCGACGAAGGCTCAGGCGATGAGCCCGAGGGGTTGGTGGTGTTACCCTGAACATCCGCCCTGGACAAGAGCACCATTTGATCGCCGATGATTTCCGTGGTGTACCGGGTGTGCCCATCCTTATCGTCCCATTTACGGGTCGACAGCCTCCCTTCGATGTAGATCTGCCCCCCCTTGCGGCAATAAAGTTCAGCGACATCCGCCAAACCACGCCACAAAACAATATTGTGCCATTCGGTCCGAGTTTGTTTATTGCCTTCTCTATCCTTGTAGGTTTCTGATGTTGCTAAAGGAAAGGTGGCAATTTTGGCCCCATTGTCCAAAACTTTAACTTCGGGGTCCTTGCCGAGGTTGCCGATGAGCATGGCTTTGTTGAGTCCTCCCATATTCCAAAGTTAATTCCCGGGCATACAATTCCAAAGGCCTGGGCATGGGAAATTCATGCAGCTGATCCAACTTAACCCATACGGCATGGGGAATCTTCGGTCGGCTTTGGGTTACGGTTACCGCCAAATGTATGGTCAGCGCCCGATGCGATAAGGCATGCTTGATAACCCGGACGGTCTGTCCCCTTGAAAACAGATTGTGGTCCTGCGGCGGCTTCTGCTGCAAACCCTCCACCCTGTAAAACTCATACAGTCCTGCCCATATCCCCTCATCTGGTCTTTTGATCAGTGCTACATAGCCCTTGCACAGGATTACGAAATAATAAAGGCTCTCTTTGACAACCATCGTTCGTCGCGATTTGGCCGGCAAATCCGCAATACGTCCTTCCAACTTGGCGATGCAGTGATCTGACCAAAAACAGGCATTGCATACAGGGTTTTGGGGCTTGCACAAAACGGCTCCCATGTCCATCATGGCTTGGTTATAATCCCCGGGTCTGCTTGTGGAGAGCAAATGGGTTGCTGCATCCTGTATCCACCGCATGCCTTCCGGACGATCGTAGGGAACATTGGCCCCAAAGGCCCTGGACAAAACCCGGATGACATTGCCATCAATGACCGGTACAGGTCGTTCAAAAGCAATAGAGGCAATGGCCGACGAGGTGTACGCCCCAATTCCAGGTAAACGCCTCAGCGCCTCAACATCTTGAGGCCATTGACCGATTTGAGCGATGATGATGGCGGTTTGATGCATCAAATGCGCTCTTCGGTAGTAACCCAATCCTTGCCATAAGCGAAGAACATCCTCCAAAGGTGCCCTTGCAAGGGCATCCACGGTGGGGTATGCCTTCAAAAAGCGCAGAAAATAAGGAGTTCCTTGCTCCACCCTGGTCTGCTGCAAAAGCACCTCAGAGAGCCAAATCACATACGGATCCCTGCTCCCCCTCCATGGCATTACCCGCTTTTCGGTATCATACCACTTCATCAAGCGCCTAATCCACAACGATTTGTGATTCTTTTGCAATGTAAAATAATTTTGGTTCCGTTGCCAAAGGATTGGTTAAACCTCAAGGTTGTGCGTTATATTTGCCCTCCTTTTGAGAAAAAGGAGGCCTATTTCCAACCAAAATAACGCTTATTTCACCAAATACCCTTTCTGATTTTTCTTATCCATCTATTTTTTTTACACTTTTCAAACCTTTAAAAACTAAATCATGACCAAAGCTGATTTGATCCGCCAGATTGCAGACGAAACCGGAGTCGAAAGAGTCGATGTAGCCCAAAGTGTGGAAGCCTTCATCGCCGTAGTCAAGAAATCCCTCAAAGGCGGGCAGAGTATTTATATGCGCGGCTTTGGTAGTTTCATCGTCAAGAAAAGGGCCAAAAAATTAGCCCGGAATATCTCTCGCGGAACCACGGTGGAAATCCCTGAGCATTTTGTGCCCAGCTTCAAGCCCAGCAAGCAATTTGTGGATTTGGTCCGTAAAGGCCCCAAGAAAGGCCGCTAAGCCATGAACCCAAGACCCCTGCTCCTGCTAACCCTCTGCCTTTTGGTGGGGACGACGTTGTGGGTATGGGGTAAGCGCAGTGCCCTTCAACCCGGCGGGAGAAGCGATGCCAATCAATCCGCCCAAACCACCGGGGTTCCTTTGGATGTCAGGTCTGTCTTGGCCTCCAAAATCGAAGCACTGGACCCCAACGATCGTCAAAAGTTTCTTCAGGTTCAAGCCTCCTTGGACAGCCTGGGGGATCGACCCGTGCAGAGTGCAGGTGTTTGGAAGAGCCTATCGTCGTTTTGGCTTACCCGAGATGATTTACTCGGGGCTGCGCTTTGTTTGGATAAGGCAACCGAGCTCCAACCGGCCTCCGATAATTTCAGGGATGCTGGCCTTTACTACGGCTCTGCAATTCATTCTCTACCGGAGGAGGATACTGCCACTGCCGCTTTCTGCCGGAACAAGTCCACGGCAATGCTAGCCAAAGCTCTGGAAAGCAAACCTGATGATTTGGACCTCAAAGCCGATTGGGCCAATGCCTTGGTGCAATCCAGCCCAGCCCCCATGCAGGGCGTTCAAGTCCTCTTGGAAATTATTCGTACCGAACCCAAACACCTCAAAGCTCACTCGCATCTTGCCAAATTGGCCATCGAGAGCGGGCAATTTCCCAAAGCCATAGCTCGCTTCAAGAACTTACTCGCTTGGTATCCGGGCCTTGGCTCGGCCTACCTCGGACTAGGGGAAGCCTATTTCCGAAACGGAAACAAAGACAGCGCCGTCATCTACCTCCAACAATACCGAGGTCTGGTCCAAGACCCCGAAACTCAACAACAGATAGACAACTATCTACGTCAAATTAATCCTTAAACCAAAACCCTTATGCCTTGCGGTAAAAAAAGAAAACGTCATAAAATGGCAACTCACAAACGCAAAAAACGTTTGAGAAAAAATCGCCATAAGAAAAAATAATTCCGGCGTAGCCCCATTCGGCTTTACCCCCAACCTTCCTTGGTTTGATTCGAAGTCCGCATAGCCCATGGTATTCCCAATGGGCTTTTGGGCTTTGCGTATCCTTTGTTTTGCCCATAGGGCTTAAGTCGGATTTCCTTTGTCGTTCTGAGCCGTTAGGTCAAGAACAAAAAACCTATTATTTTGAGTAAATCACTTTTTGTCAGCCATTCGAGTCAAGGCTTTGTTTTTGCCATGACCGAGAACCGCCGTCTTATCGAATACGGCGAGGAAACCAACGAGAAAGCCTTCCAGGTTGGGGATATTTATTGGGGCGAGGTTCGGAAAATCAACCCTTCACTCAATGCTTGCTTTGTGGATGTGGGCGATGAAAAAGATGGATTCCTGCATTACTTGGATTTGGGAGAACAATTCGGAACCATGCGCAAATACCTGGCCGAATTAAGTTCAGGCAAGCGTAAGCCCGGAATGCTTCAACACTTCGACAGGGTAGAGGCTTTGCCCAAAGATGGGCAAATCGGAACATACCTCCAAAAAGGCGACCGCATCCCTGTCCAGATTACCAAGGAACCCATCAACTCCAAAGGTCCCAGGGTCACCGCATCCTTGTCCCTCGCTGGAAGGTTTTGTGTGGTACTCCCCATGGACAGCGGCGTTTCCGTCTCCAGAAAGATATCCGATGCCGAAGAGAAAAAACGCCTGAAACAAATCGCAGCTCAAGGTCTGCCACGCAATTTTGGGGTCATCATTCGTACGGCTGCTGTAGGTGCCGGTGCAGACGAAATTCAGAGCGATATCCGTGACTTGGTGGACAAGTGGAAAGAAATTAGCCGCAAGTTGGTTGCCGCCAAACCCAGGGACCTCATTAACAAAGAAATAACGAGAGTAACCGGATTGCTTAGGGATTTACTCAGCGACCAATTTGACCAAATTCAAGTGGATCACCCCGGAATGGCCGAACAACTCAAAGAATATATCCAAGGCATTGCTCCCGATAAGGTTAATTTGGTTCAGGTTTACAAGGGTAAAGTGAATATGTTCGAGCACTACGGTCTCGACAAACAAATCAAAGGTTCCTTTGGCACCACCGTGACTATGCCGGGGGGAATCTACCTGGTGATCGAACACACGGAGGCCCTGCATGTCATCGATGTCAACAGCGGGAACCGATCTAAGAAAGATACGGACCAGCAAGAACATGCCCTGCAAACCAACCTTGACGCAGCCGAAGAAATCGCAAGGCAGCTCCGATTGCGGGACATGGGCGGGATCATCGTCATCGATTTTATTGATTTACGATCGGCTGAACAGCGCAAGGCCCTCCTGGACAAAATGATTCAACTCATGTCCACGGACCGGGCGAAACATCATATTTTGCCAATGTCGAAATTCGGCCTGATGGAAATTACCCGGCAAAGGGTAAGACCTGCTGTTCAAATTTCAACCCAAGAACATTGCCCAGCTTGCAACGGGACCGGTAAAACAGGGCCAAGCCTGCTGATCACCGACCAAATGGAAAGCCGATTGGATTATTTGTTGCAGAAAAACGGTGAATCCAAAGTCACCGTCGTCGCCCACCCCCATTTGGCCGCCTATTGCAAGGCTGGTTGGCCTTCTCTTCAAATGAAATGGTGGTTGAAATACCGCAAATGGATTCGCATTCAGGCTGATAACCAAAGGCTCATGGGGGAATATCGCTTACTCAACAGCAAAGGCGAAAATATACCCCTTTAACAAGAACATCTCCCTCCAGCGAGAACATCGCCCACTAGCGAGAACCTCTCCCTCTAGCAAGAACTCCCCCTTCGAGATGTTCACACCAAGGATCTCCTCCACCCTCTCCCGAAACTTCTGGAGCTCACCCGCAGGACCGGAGGCATTTGGTGTCGTTTGAATTCGCTGCGCTTCATCATTTCCATAACACGACGAACCAAATCGGGGTCGTGACCCTTCAGCATCAAACCCTCTTCATCCAGGCCACCTTCAATGCGATCCATCAAGATTGCATCCAACATAGGGTAAGGCGGCAAAGAGTCTGAATCCAATTGACCAGGCCGAAGCTCCGCACTGGGGGCGGCCTCAAGGATACTCGAAGGAATCCATTCCCTGTGGGAATTCCAGGAATTTGCCAACGCATAAACCTGTGTTTTGTACAAATCCCCAATCACGGACAGGCCCCCTCCCATGTCTCCGTACAAGGTGCTGTATCCCACAGCGGCCTCACTTTTGTTACTTGAATTCAACCACATCGCGCCGTATTGGTTGGAATACGCCATCAGTAACAAGGCCCTCAGCCTGGGCTGTATATTTTCTTCCGTCAATCCCGTAGGCGGCGTTTCCCATTGCGCATGGAGTGTCCCCATAACGGCTCTAAAACCTTCTTCAATGGGCAAAATTTGATAAGCGACTTCGTGAAGACGGCATAAGGCAACACTATCCTCCACCGAGCGCTCCGATGAATAGCCCGAAGGCATCAACAATGCCGTAACATTTTCGGAACCAAGCGCCATCACCGCCAAACAAAGAACTACTGCCGAATCCACACCCCCCGAAAGGCCGATCACCACCTTCTTTCCACCCGTCATGGCCAAATAATCCCGGATGCCTAGGCACAGGGCCTTGGTGATTTCATTCGCATCAAAATGATCCCCCAAGATGATGGCGTTGGAGCCTGGAAGTGGATTCAACAAATCCATTTTCATCCTTAAATCCTTGCCGAAGCGGTCTCCAACAAGCGTTTCAAGATGCTGATGGGTGTTGGCATCCCACAGAGCAAAACCCTGCTCAAATTTGGGACAAAGCTCTTGGACCGCCTTGTTGGGATAGGCCACGGATGTTCCCCCATCAAAGATGAGGTCAGCACGGGCACCAACCTGATTCACGTAAACCACCGGAATACCGCAACGAGTGGACGTGGACTGCAAGACATGAGCTCTGCGCGGGTTGCCTTGAATGGAATAAGGCGATGCGGCTATGTTCAATATCAAATCAACCGATGAATCGGCATTGTCTATTGCCAATTGGATAGGATCCTTGGGGTATTGAACGTCAGCATCCCGCGCCCACAAATCCTCGCAAATACTCAGCAAGAATTTCTTTCCATCATGCTCCAAAACCCTGCATTGATCCCCTGACTGGAAATAACGTGATTCATCAAAAACGTCGTAATTGGGCAATAACACTTTACGCCCAACCACCGACCATCCCTGATCGGATACCCAATACGCTGCATTATAAACCTTCCCATCTTCCCACGAAGGTGCACCCACCAATGCGGGGATTTTTAAGCGCTTGGCCATCTCGTCCAAAGCAATGCGACACGTTTCTCGCAGTGCCTCATCCCGTAACAAATCCATAGGTGGGTATCCAATCAGACTTAGCTCCGGGAAAACCGCCAAGGTTGCCCCATATTCGGCCGCAGCGTTCGCCGCCTCCAGCATACAATCCGCATTGAACCGCACCTCTCCTATCCTGGGCGCAAATTGAACCAAGCCTAAACGCATCTCAGAAGGTTAGATACGCTGAAAACTGCATGGACTGCAATCTCCCTTTGAAATAATCACCACGAAAAACTTGGGATAAAGGATAATCGTATCGAAACCCCGTACTCAACCGCATAGGCGATGACAAAGGGAATTCCCAACCCAGACCAATACCCAGCCATGCAGAAAACAAAGCCAATCGATCATCTTGATCTACCGGTGACCCTGGTAGGTTGGTCACACGGTACGTTTCTGTGGAAGGATCAAAAAATTCACCTGCCTCATATCCAATAAGTTCTTGTCCTTCAAAGCAAGCCCTTACCCTCGTATTCCACATCGTGGTTAAGCCAAATAGCGCATAGGGTGCCGATTGCGTTGAGCCCTGAGTGCCGCCCAACCGTAACATCAACGGAATTTCCAAGCCTTGGGTCCTGTATTGGTAAGCAAAATCCCGCAATACGGTATCCATTCCCGGAATTTGGTAACGGAAAGAATCCACCATCACGTTGAATACATTTCCTCGCAACAACACACCGGTCAGGAAGGCATAACGAGGGGCGAAAGTATGTGCCGCATTCATCCCGATGGACCAACCCAATCCCGCCTGCCCAGGCTGAATTTGCCGATTATCCGAGGAAATCCAACCAGGCTGCAAAGCCAATTGAAGTCCCATTCTCAAGGAAGACCCTCCAAGATCCGACTTGGTCTGCGCCAAGATCCGATCAGGTCCTAAGCCAACACCCAGGAAGAACAAAGCGAATAAACAATGACTCCATGACCTATGCCAAGCACTGCGAACGAATGAAAAGCCTTGCAAGAATATGTAGATTAGAAACTTCATTAATTTTGGAATTAAGATGAAACATGACACAGAACTACCGAAGCCCAATTCTTGGAACAAAATTAAACCCTTTGCCCTACTAATCGCCGCCACCTTCCTCTTGGCTGTCATAGGATGGGTCTGGACCCAAGGCCTTCCCTGGTTAGGCAAGAACCATAGCCATCTACTCCCTCTATGTAAGCCTTTGGAGACTCCTTGGAGAGCATTTTACGCCGAGCAACGTATCGGTGCGGAAGAATCATTCGATGATTGGGCACAACGCACTCAACGACCCCTATTCGGCGACTGGACCTTTTGGTTAACACAGCTTCAAGGTCTGGACCCGGAGGTGGCTTACCCGTTGCTGAAAAGCCCCCATGTGGACAGTCTAGTTCAGGATGTCACGAAATTTTGGGACTCGGATCGTTCCGAAATCAAAAGCGCAAAAACCACCCTCTTCGAAGTCCTATCGAGGTACCAGTCCCTACAGAAATTTACAGATAGCTTATTGCTTACGAACAAATCCAACGTCAGGAAACCACTTACAATCATCGGGATGGTCGGACTTTTTCAGTATCAAACGGCATTAACCGACTCCTCTATTTGGTTAGGCCTTGACATGTTCATGAATGAGGATTACCGGTATTATCCCAGCGTTGAGCACCTTTATGAATACCAAAGAAGGCGCACCGCGCCTCGATACATGCCCGTATCGGTGGCGCGAACCCTTGCCGAGGACTGGGTCCGTGAAAACCTGAACGTAGCCTCCAAGAATGAAGCTACGTTGCTCGATCAAATCCTACGAGAGGGCCAAACCTTGGCCTGTATGCGGTGGTTACTTCCCGAAACTCATGACACTTTGCTGTTGGGTTACGGTGCTGCACAATGGAAGTGGATCAAGAACCATCAAGGTCAAGTTTGGCGAGATTTGGTGAGCCAAGATTTGTTGTTTACAGGAGACCCCGCCGTCATTTCACGCTACCTTAATGATGGCCCATTCAGCTCGGGCTACCCCCAACAAAGCCCCCCAGCCTTGGGCTTGTTCATTGGGGATGCGGTTATCCAAAAATGGATACAAAACGATGGTAAAGCGGGAGCCCTCCCACCTTGGACCATGCTTATGAAAAACAGGGATCTCCCATCAACCCAAATTTTGAAAAAATCCGGGTACAAAGGGCGATGAACGGGATCTAACGATTCACTTCCACGAATCGTTCAATATCCTCTCGCTTCCCGAGAAGTACCATAAAATCAGAGGCATATAACATGGTATCGGCCCCCGGAACCCCCAAAATATGGTACTCCACTTTGTGCGATCCATCCTCCACGGCGATTTCGTAAGCTCTTCTTAGGGTAATCAAATTGAGTTTGTACTTGGAACGTAGTTCGATTTCCAAAACCGTTTTGTTGCATATACCCGCTGGCGTCTTGACCTCTACAATCTGGTAGTCATCCGGGAGCTGAAACACGTTGACCAGGTTAGGATTGAGCAAACGGCCGGCCACCGAAATTCCTACTTCATCCTCAGGGGATAGGATTTCGGTAACACCGAGTTTCTCCAAAACTCTGCGCTGCTGCTCGGTAGAAGCCCTGGCAATGATGCGCTTGACGCCTAATTCAATCAGTGTTACAGTGGTGAGCAAAAGGCCTTCAAAGTCCTGTCCAATGGCCACAACCACAGCGTCCAAATCCTGAACACTTTGTTCGCGAAGCAGTTTGATGTTGGTTGCATCCATATGCACAGCATACGCCACATCATCCCGAAGGGCGTCAATTGCATGGGCATCGTTATCCATTACAATGACCTCGGCACCACGCTGTGCCAAAGTACGGGCGATGGTCGTCCCAAAACGACCGAGGCCAATTACGCCGAAACGGTTTTCCATGATAAAATATTTTCGATATGAGAAGCGATTACGTTAAGGGCCCTTTCAAAGCCATGAATATTGGTGATGATCAAATCGCTGGAATCACGGTACGGTTCCAGATAGGCTTTGTAAGCCGGGGCCACATGATGATCCCATTGGTAGCGAACCACCTCTTCGGGATAACCACGCTCGCGGTAATCCCTTTCGATGCGTCTGGATAGCATGAGATCCTGAGGAGCATCGATGAAAATACGCAAATCCAACATTTCGGCAATTTCCCTGTAATGAAAAACGAATAAACCCTCCATGATAATCACCGGCGCCGGCTCCAAAATATGCTCCTCAGGCTCAGCATCCGGACGGTTGAAGGTGTACTCCCTGATCCTGACGGGCCGGCCCTCGATCAAGGACCTCAAATCGGCCAAACAACGCTGACGATCCAAGGAGGTGGGCAAGTCAAAATTGACTTCCCCCTGCTCGTCCCTGGCCTGCAGGTGAAGGGGATGGTAATAATGGTCTTGGGAAATCACACAAAGCTGTTGCATGGAAAACCTAGCGGCCAGCTCCTTAATCAAGGTTGTTTTGCCTGAGGCCGAGCCACCTACAATTCCGATGAGGTAGGGAAATTGGGGGGTTTGACCGCGAATCATGCGACAAAACTAAACTACGCAGACCCAATTCAACCCTTGGCCTTCAGGCCAGGGGGTCATTCATGGCCTGGGCTTGAAGACCCCAAAGGGAACAATGCATTCTTCCATGGAAATCCCGCCGTGCTGGAAACTGTTTCGGTACAATCCCGCGTAGTGATGAAAATTGTTTGGATAGCAGAAAAATTGGTCCGAACCGGCCAATGCATAGGTGGAATTCAAGTGTTTGCGCGGCAATTGCACTTTCTCGGGATTGCGGATACTGAAGATGGAATCCTCTTGAACCTGAAGGTTCCGTCCTTCTTTGTAACGGAGATTGGTGGACATTTCCCTGTCCCCGCTGATGCGCACGGGATCTTCCACTTTGACCATTCCATGATCCGTGGTCAGCACCATCGTATAACCCCTTGATGCTGCAATTTCCAAGTACTCGAGCAAGGGGGAATGTTCCAACCAAGATCGCGTAATGGAACGATAAGCGGCCTCGTCCTCCGCCAGCTCTTTGATGATGTTCATTTCCGAACGAGCATGGCTTAACATATCCACAAAATTATAGACAACGACCTCAAGGGGATTGTTCATTGCCGAACCCACGCCGTCCAACATCGCCTTGGCTTGGTTGAGGGATGTTATTTTCTGATAATGGAATGAAATATTGCGGCCATTCCGCTTCAACCATTCCCCTAAGAAGAAGGCTTCGTGCATGTTATGACTACCTTCCTCCTCCTCCGACCACCATCGATCCGGGTAGCGCCGAACAATTTCTGCCGGCGGCATTCCAGCGAACAATGCATTTCTTGCGTATTCCGTGCTGGTCGGCAAAATGGAATAATAGGTTGAGGTGTCCGTGTTTTTGTAGAAGGGTGAGAGGATGGACTCAATGACCTTGTACTGATCCAATCGAAAATTATCAATGAGGAGGAACAAAACTTTGGGGTTCTGGTCCAGCAACGGGAGCAGTTTTTTTTGCAACAATTGATGGGAAAGTATCGGGGAAGTGGTCGCTCCTGCTTGGTACCAGGCTTCGTACTTTGATTTGATGAAACGCACAAACAACCTGTTGGCCTCAGCTTTTTGCAATGCAAACACCTCTTTCATCCCCGCATCACCCGACTCTTCCAGATTCAAATCCCATTTGACCAATCGCTCATAAAGTTCCGCCCATTGCTCGGCAGTCAATGGATCGGACATGCTTATGCCCAAGGCCCCAAAATCTTCCCGGTAGGCCGCCGTGGTCTTCTCAGCGATAAGCCGTTTATGGTCTGTGATTTTGATGATGGCCGAAAGCAATTGCTTGGGGTGAACCGGCTTGATGAGGTAATCGGCAATTTTGGATCCTATAGCCTCTTGCATCAGCATTTCCTCTTCGCTTTTGGTCACCATAACCACCGGCAAGAGGGGATACTGGTCTTTGAGCCTAGAAAGCACCTCCAATCCACTCAAACCGGGCATGTTCTCATCCAGCAAGACGACGTCATAGTCGCTCAGTCCGGCCTGTCGGATCGCTTCGGCCCCGTGATTGACCGGTGTAACTTTGTAGCCCTTACCTTCCAAAAATGAAACATGCGGCGCCAAAAGATCGATTTCATCGTCTGCCCACAAGATTGAAATGCCGTTCATCGCGTTGATTTATTTCTCCTAACGTACAATACCGTAATTGTAGTCTAAATTACCCTCTTTTCTATGGGCCATTCCCACCTTACTAACAAAATCCTCAACGACCCCCTCTACGGGTTCATTCGGTTGGAGTCGCCGTTGATTCTGAACTTGCTTGACCATCCCTTGCTTCAAAGATTACGGTATATCCGACAATTGGGGATGACCTATTTGGTGTATCCCGGAGCCACGCATTCCAGATTGGCCCATGCGCTCGGAGCCATGCATCTGATGCAGAACGCCTTGGACATTCTTCAACACAAGGGCTACGGCTTGAGCCCGGATGATCGCTTGGGGGCCTTGGGCGCCATCTTGCTGCACGACCTCGGGCATGCACCATTTTCCCACGCCCTGGAAGGATTTCTTATCCAAGACATGCCCCACGAAGAAATTTCTTTGCTCCTGATGCAGGATCTCAATCAAGCGTTGGACGGAGCTTTGGACACGGCCATAGACATCTTCACGAACCGGCATGAATTGCCGTTCTTGCATGAATTGGTGAGCTCACAATTGGATATGGACCGATTGGACTACCTAAGCCGGGATAGTTTTTTCACGGGGGTTACGGAAGGTGTGATTGGGGTGGACCGAATTCTTCAAATGTTGGACGTTCAACAGGGGAAATTGGTGGTCGAGCGCAAAGGCGTTTACAGCATAGAGAAATATTTGATGGCCAGGAATTTGATGTACTGGCAGGTCTATTTGCACAAAACCGTGCTCTCCGCCGAATACCTGATGGGGCATATACTCCGTCGGGCAAGAGAATGTCGATTAGCAGGCCTGCCCATTCAAATTTCGGAAGATCTTGCGATGTTTCTGGACAGTCCGCCTAATGCGGATGATTTTCGCAACAATCCAGAGCTTCGAACTGCCTATGCGCGTTTGGACGATGCCGAAATCATGGTTCATTTGAAGGCATGGGCCAGGTCATCTGAACCCTTGTTGCAACACCTCTGCGGGCAATTGATGCAACGAAGGCTTTCCCGGGTAACCTTCAGTACCGACAAGCCTGACCCGCAACGAATTCAAATGGCGGGACAGGCCGAGGCCCGCCGCTTGGGTCTTGAGGATGAAGCCATCCCCTATTTGGCCCATACAGGCATAGTACAAAATGCGGTTTACAACCCAGAACATCAACCCATCCTCATCCAAGACCGCCAAGGCAGAACCCAAGGCCTGGAGGCCCTCAAAGACCATGCCTACTGCGTGGATTTGTTGGCTGAGCGAACGCAATTCACCCAATATCTTCCCAAATAGACCTAAACCGCCTTTCAACCGCTTTATAAGGCTCAACCCTGGACAAGGTGCCATGGCATCCTTTATGGGAGGCCCAACCTAGAGTAATTATGTTGATATTTGCGGGATTATGATGGAATTGCAATGCAAGGAAATCGCTGCCATGGTGGGCGGGGTATGCCTTGGGGATGAGAGCCGCGTGATCCACAGCCCGGCCAAGATTGAAGATGCCGGAGCCCACCAGATTTCTTTTCTTGCCAATCCCAAATACCTGGTTCACTTGGATCAATGCCAAGCTGGAGCGCTAATCGTGGACCAACGCTTGGAATTGCCCTTTATGCCCTCCCAAACCACCATCATCAAGGTTTCTGATGCCTATTCTTCCTTTGGCCTCATCCTCCAGGCCTTTCAAAGCGAACCCGTTTACCATTCCGGAATCCATCCCCATTCCACGGTGGATCCTACCGCCGTCCTTGGAGACCATGTAGGCATAGGCCCATACTCGGTTGTTTCCCCCAAAGCCCAGATTGGTGCAGGATGCCGAATTGCATCACAAGTCTACCTTGGTTCCGGGGTCCGCATCGGTGAAAATTGCATTTTGCATCCCGGGGTTCGCATTTTGGATGGCTGCCAAATCGGCGACCGCTGCATCCTTTATGCCAATGCCGTTATCGGATCCGATGGATTCGGCTATGCACCCGACAAAGACCATGTTTACGCCAAGATTCCTCAAACAGGCATCGTGATTTTGGGCAATGACGTCGAGGTCGGCGCCAATGCAACGATAGACCGGGCCACCATGGGCGCTACCGTTGTTGGTGATGGTTGCAAAATTGACAACCTTGTTCACCTGGCTCATAACGTTGAAGTGGGAGCCCATTCGGTAATTGCGGCACAAACTGGGATTTCAGGCAGCACCAAAATTGGAGAAAAATGTGTTTTCGGAGGGCAAGTTGGTGTTGCAGGCCATATCCAAATCGCCACCGGTTCACAAATTGGAGGTCAAACCGGGGTTACGCACAGCATCGAAGATGCCAACCGTAAGTGGAACGGGACCCCGATAATGCCCTACATGGACAATCAAAGGTCCAACGCTTTGTTTCGGAAACTTCCCCAACTGGAATCTGACCTCCTCGCCGAAATTCAATCCTTGAAAGAGGCCTACTCAAGCCTAGCCCGAGAATTCGAAAAGGCCAAAGCTCAACAAGCCTAACGGCTTCTCCTTCATGAAAAATTCTGAAACCATCTTTCAAAAGACGATTGCTCATCCTGTTTCGATGGAGGGCGTGGGGTTGCATAGCGGATCGCCGGTTATCCTGCGTTTTATTCCTGCCCCTGAAGATACCGGATTCGTTTTTAGAAGAACCGACTTGAACCCCGCCGTGGACATTCCCGCTTTGGCAGAGTATGTTGTCGAAACCAGCCGAGGAACCACCCTAGGATTGGGAGAGGCCAAAGTCCTGACGGTAGAACATGCCCTTGCCGCCCTCACCGCCATGGACTTGGATAATGTTATTGTGGAACTCAATTCGCCTGAACTCCCCATTGCCGATGGCAGCGCCTTGCCCTTCATGGAAACCCTGCAGAAAGCAGGACTAATTGAGCAAAAAGCACCTAGGCAATATTTTGAGCTGACGGAGCATTTTCACTTTGAAGATGAGCTCAAAGGTACCGAAATAGACCTCTTACCGGATTCAGATTATCGTGTCTCCGTACTTATTGATTTTGACTCCAAAGCCCTCGGCAGGCAACATGCCAGGATGGACTCTCTATCAACTTTTGCCAAAGAAATTGCCCCGTGCAGAACATTTTGTTTCCTGCATGAACTTGAGACCATGTACAACCACAAGCTCATTCAGGGCGGGGATCTTAACAATGCCCTTGTTTTTATCGAAAACCCTGTAGCTGAGGAACATTGGGATAATCTTCGCACCATGTTTGGGCATCCGAATCTGCAATTTCAAAATGCCGGGGTGCTCAACCATAAAGATCTGTATTTCGACAATGAACCGGCGCGCCATAAACTCCTTGATGTGATTGGCGATTTCACGCTGATTGGACGCAGGTTGAAAGCCCATGCCATTGCTCACAAGCCCGGTCATAGCTCCAACGCAGCATTTGCTTTGGCCTTCCGAAAATTCGTCCTTGCTCAGGAGAAGACCAAGCCCAGTAAGCCCACGTCCAAACCCAATAATTTACCTACCGAAACTGTTTTTGACGCCACTCAAATCATGCAGTTTCTGCCGCATCGCTACCCCTTCCTTTTGGTGGACAAAATCGTTGAAATTTCAGATCAACACGTCGTCGGCATCAAAAACGTTAGTATCAACGAAAGTTTCTTCCAAGGTCATTTCCCAGGCAATCCGGTCATGCCCGGTGTGCTGACCATTGAAGCCTTGGCCCAAGCGGGTGGGGTTTTGTGCCTTAACCTTATGGATGACCCGGGGGGTTATTGGACCTATTTCACCCGCATTGACAAAGTAAAATTCAAGGGAAAAGTCCTCCCCGGAGATACTTTGGTGCTCCGACTAAAACTCATTGAACCCATTAGGCGTGGAATTTGCCGAATGGAGGCACAAGCCTACGTACAAGACCAAAAGGTTGTTGAAGCGGAATTGATGGCCCAATTGGTTAAGAAATCATGAGCAAACTCGCCAACATAGACCCCAAAGCGCGAATTGGTCAGGGCACCGTCGTTTCTCCTTTTGTGACCATCGAAGAAGATGTGATCATTGGCGACCGTTGTTGGTTAGGACCTGGATGCACCATCATGAAAGGAGCTCGGATTGGAGATGCTGTTCAAATTTTTCCAGGAGCTGTCATTTCAGCCCCTCCACAGGACCTGAAATACCGTGGCGAACCCACCTTAACCCGGATCGGCGATCGCAGCGTCATCCGAGAATGTGTGACCATCAACCGAGGCACCACTGATCGCAACGAAACCGTGGTGGGTCGAGACTGCCTGCTCATGGCCTATACCCACGTTGCCCACGATTGCTTGCTCGGTGACCATGTCATTATGGCTAATTTGGCCACCCTGGCGGGGCATATTACCGTCCATAATTGGGCCATATTGGAGGGATTGGTTGCAGTGCAGCAGTTTCTAACCATCGGTGAACACAGTTTTGTGGGAGGTGGATCGCTGGTCCGCAAAGATGTTCCGCCCTTTGTAAAATGCGCCAAAGATCCCTTATCCTTTGCCGGGGTCAATGTGATTGGACTCCGTCGCAGGGGTTTCAAAGAAGACGAAATTCGGTTGATTGAAGACGTTTATCGCGTAATTTATGTTCGAGGTTATAACATTACCCGAGCCATTGAACAAGTCGAAGTGGATATCGCGCCTTCCAAACTTAGAGATCGAATTTTGCAATTCATTCGGCATTCCAGTGCAGGAGTGATTCGCGGAATGATCGAATAATACAACGTTCGTTTTTCATGCCTGTTTGTCAGCTTGAATCCATAGGCAAGCAATTCCGTGGCCAATGGCTCTTCCAAAATCTAAACACAAGAATTGAGCCGGGTACCGGTCTTGCCATCACCGGACCCAACGGAAGCGGGAAATCGACCTTGATGCTTTGCCTCGCCGAGCTGGTACGTCCTGATTTGGGACAGGTGCAATGGAGCGAACCGCCCAAAGGCCGACCTGCCCTGGCCGCTCCGGGCATGGAGCTTCCCGGTGAATTTACGTTGAGGGAATTGCTTGATTTTCATTTTGGTCTTAACCCTATCCTTGCAGGCTTCGATCCGTTCCTAGAACTTGAAGCATCGGGCCTTAGAGCCTCTTCATCGCTGCAAATTCGGCATTTCAGTTCCGGAATGACCCAGAAATTGCGATTGGTACTGGCCCTGCTTAGCGATTCCTCCCTACTGCTCCTGGACGAACCCCACAGTCATCTCGATACGCATGGCCAAACCTGGTTTCAAGCCCTTTTGCCCAAGGTTTCCCATAATCGATGTTTGGTCATCGCTTCCAATGACCCAGCGGAATATTCCCGCTGTGGAACTGTCTTGGTCTTGCAAGGCCACAACGGTTAATTCGTTTTGTTTTCAGCGAATTCGAACCAAGGCTCCCGTTGAATTTCTTGTGATCCAGCCTTTGGTTTCCAATTCAAAGATTGCGCATACAAATCCCGGATAATCCCCGGGATACAACTCCCAAAGCAAATCGGCAGCAAGGGACTCGTGCAATTCCATGGACGAAATCAATTGAGCAGCGCCGATGCCCAAATGTTGAATAGTGATATTGGACTCAAGGTCACCGGGGGTCAAGGGTATGTCTTGAGCCGTTTGGGTAGATCCCTGCATTCGGATATCTTCAAGAACGGGTTCCCTAACAGGCCAATTCATTAAGGTTGCTAAATCATACGGTGAACAGGTCATCAAGGCTTGGCCTTCCATGATCATTTGCAAACATCCGCGGGAATTTTGGTCGGTCACCCTGCCCGGAAAGGCCAAAACATGGCGTCCGTATTCCTGAGCATAACGGGCCGTAATCAGGGCTCCACCGCGGGCTGCTGCCTCTGCAACCAAAGTCCCTGAACATATCCCGGCGATGATACGATTCCTGCTCGCGAACAAACGAGCATCGGCGGATTGGTATGCCGGAGACTCGCTGATTAAGGCTCCGTCCCGCAATATCCTGGAGGCCAGACCCCGATTTTGGGCGGGGTATACCGAAGCCAATCCGTTGGCCATAACACCCAAGGTCACCATACCGCATTCAAGGGCCAATTGGTGGGCATGGGTATCCACACCTCGAGCCAATCCACTGACCACTATAAGCTTATGAGCCGAATCTTGCCAACCTTTCGAGAGCTCCTCCATGAACTGCCGCAGGATATAGGCCCCGTACGAGCTCATGTTACGGGTACCCACCACCGCCAGACTGTAGTCGTATTGGGTTGGCAATGAACCCTTCACATAGAGCAAAAGCGGCGCATTGGTGCAGCCCTTGAGTTGAGTTGGGTAATCTTCAGCATGCAAGTCCACCCATCGTATGCCTTCACCCTGGCTAATCTCCCATTCTCTTCGGAAGAAAGCCAGGTTGTTTTGCAAAATTCGGCCGTCTTTGTCTTTGTTAATGGCCGAGGCCAATCGCTTCCCCCAAGGCCCCATGGCAGCCAAATGATCAGCTTCAGCCCCCAACATCAACTCTATCCAATTCGGTGATGTAGGCTGTGCTTTCTCATGTGAATTCTGTGACCCATGAGCTGTTTCCCAAGGATCTTGAACCGAGGCCATATCCGCCAGCACCTTACGAACGGTGACCGGTCCAACCCCGGGCAGAGAGGCCTTTGCCATGAGTTCAATGACCGTTTCCTTTTTCATGCCTTTTATGGCTAAATTCGGTTTTTCAAGACCGGCTTTGTTTGCGTTAATTCGACATTCCTTTGGGGTGATCCTCTTTGCCTTGATGGTTCATCCCGTCCCTATGCAGGGACAGGCAAGTACCCCCCCAAATTCGGTCAACCTGCCCACCCGCGATACCGTCTGGAATGCCAACCTCAAGGTTTTGCAACCGGTGGTGGTGACCACATCCCGCATGGTCCAACGACTGGAACGATCGACCGCCAGTTTGGGGCTCCTCACCCGCCAAGATGCCGAAACCTTTAACAGCCTCACCCCCGAAGATGCCTTGAATCGGATGTCCGGGGTTTACAGCCTTCGGGGCCAATTGAGTATCCGGGGTAGCGGGGGATTTACCCTCAATGCCGGCAGCCGGGCCTTGATGCTTTTGGACGGGTTACCTCTCCTATCCGCCGATGCAGCCGAAGTCCACTGGAAATTACTACCCACCGAACAACTGGAACAAATCGAAGTCCTCAAGACCGCAGGTTCTGCCCTCTACGGTTCATCGGCCCTGGGCGGGGTGGTCCATTTTCGTACCCGCCGTCCGGGCCCGGAGCCCTTGCATGTCATTAGCGGTTTCAGCGGTATCTACGCCGAGCCACCGACCTTTCATCGGAACCCCTGGGGGCGTTCCAATTACCCGACCATGAACGGCTTATCGTATTTGCACAGCGCTCGCTACGGAAATACCGAGGTGTCGGGGAGCTTTCAAGCCGTTGCAGACCAAGGCTTTAGGATAGGCGAAACCAGCAAAAGGCTGCGAGGAGGCGTGAACCTTCGACAATACTTAGGGCGCGGTTGGTCGGCCGGTTTAGCCGGTCATTTTTTGATTGATTCCATGCGCTTGTTTTCCATTTGGAAAAGCGATACGGATGCCTTCGTTCCTGCAGTCGGCTCTACCAATCCACAACTCAACCGACGTTGGCTCGTTGATCCATCCATCACTTACCTCGGAACACGCTTTCAATTCCGGTGGTTGAACCGGTATTATTATTCCTACAATAATTTCAACAACGAAGATTTTGCTTTGGCCCTAATGGCCTACAGCGAACCTACGCTGCGTTGGATAATTCCTTCCCAGAACATTTCTTTGATGGTGGGTGCCGTTATTCAGCAGAATTCCATCGATTCCAAGAACCTTTACCGCCAACAAGGATCTTCGCAGCAAGCCATCTACGCCCAAGCCGATTATCAGGAGAATCGCTGGACATGGGGAGCCGGCATGCGCATGGAGCGTTATGTTACGAATGGGCTGGAACGCCTTACCCTTCCTCAAATCCGAACTTCCCTGAATTACCACCTCGTTGTACCTTCAACTTCTTCGGATACCTCGGTGGTGGAAATCATGCCGTTGCGGGTGGACCCCTTGCCCTATGCAGCCCGGGGTGGATTTCTGCGGGCCTCTATCGGCCAAGGCTTTCGTTTACCAAGCATTGCTGAACTTTATTCCAATTCCAAAATCGGCGGGGTACGAATTCTGGGGGATAGCACCTTGAACGCCGAAGAAAGTTGGTCTGCCGAAGTAGGTTATCTGCACCGATTTGGACGTAGTGCTTGGCAACCCGAACTGGACCTGGCCCTATTCCACTCCTTTTACCGTAACCTGGTCGAATTTAATTTTGAAGTTTCCCTGCCCGCAGTTTACGATGCCCAAGACTCAGCGTGGTTCAATGACCCCAACCTCAGTACCGAGGAAAAAAATTCGCGATTATTTCAAAAATACGCCCGTTTCAAGCCCATGGGGGTTCCCGAAGCATTAATCCAAGGCGTTGAGGCTCAATTAAGTGGAAGCCTCCCCTGGTCCAAGGGCCTGTTCCAATACCGTTTGGGGTACACCTTCAGCAATCCGCTCAACTTGCGCCCGCCGGCCTTTGATTCCACCTACAATTCAACCCTAACGGACCTGATGCGCTTTCTCAAGTACCGTTATCGTCATTTGTTACGGGCTGAATTTTCTGTCCATAAGGGATCCTGGACCTGGACAACCCAAGTTCGTTACAATTCCATTCCCTTGAATATTGACAAGGACTATTACCGTTTTATACCGGGACTGCTGGACCACCGCATCCGAACCCGGCGCGGGGATTGGATGGTGGATCTAAGGCTTGGTTGGACCGGGTATCAGGGACGCTACCGTTTTAATTTCATCGTCCGCAATGCCCTCAACAGGAGTTGGATGCCTGTACCGGGCAATATCGGGGAACAACGTAATTTCCAAATTCAATGGACCGTGCAACTCTAAATACGCTTGGCCCATGGGGCGGCGAATCGCTGCGGCGTAACCTGCTGGCGGTCTTGTTTTTGGGATTGGCATCCTTGGCAACCCAGGCCCAAGAACCGGGGCGCGTACTTCGTGGCCAAGTCATGGATCGCGTGTTGAAAAGCCCCCTGCCCGGTGCCAATCTGCAATGGATGTGCCCCGCCAAGGACTTTACGACCCCACCAACCACCGCGGGCACTGCCAGTATGGTCGACGGGACCTATGAACTGCGGGTCCTCCCGGGTTGTTCGCTGAGGGTTAGTGCCATCGGTTACCAAACCAGATGGATTTGGGTGCCGCACTCACCGTCGAACGAAACCATCAAGCAATTGGATATTGTGTTAGAACCGGTTACGCTGGATCTGGATGCTGTTGTCATCAGCGCCGGCCGCTTTGAACAACGGCTCAGCGAAGTTTCGGTGTCCATGCAGATTCTCAAACCGGAACTCCTCCAACAAAACAATTTAACCCGCTTGGACGATGCCATGGATCGAGTACCCGGGGTCAGCATCGTGAATGGTCAGGCCAATATTCGAGGGACTTCCGGGTTTAGCTATGGTGCAGGTAGCCGGGTTCAGGTTCTTTTGGACGAAATGCCTTTGCTGAGTGCCGATGCCAACGATGTCCGATGGGCCTTCATGCCCATGGAAATCCTTTCCCAGATCGAAGTGATCAAGGGCGCCTCTTCGGTTCTGTTTGGTAGCGGGGCCTTGGGTGGTGCCATTCATTTAAGAAGCCAATGGCCGGGGACTCAACCCAGCGGCATGCTTCAAACCTATGTCTTGGGTTACGACCATCCCCCGTCGCGCTACACCGACCCCTACCCCGGCCGCATGCCCCTCCAAAGTGGCATCAATGGTTATTACCAAAAAAATTCAGGTCGCCTTGACTGGACCGTCGGCGCCATGGCCCTCACAGACCCTGGCTTCAGGGTTGGCGAATTCAGCAACCGAATCCGAGCCAATACCGCCCTTCGTTACCGACTCAGCCCCCAACTCATGCTAAGCGTGGCTGGCAATTTCATGACCGAAAAAATCGGAAATTTTCTTTTTTGGAACAACCTCGATTCCGCGCATTTTCCAGCCTCCGGGACCAACGATACCCTGCTCAGCCGTCGAGCGATGCTGGATCCGGTTTTGCGTTACACCGACCCCTGGGGCAACAACCATACCCTCAAAAATCGCTGGTACCTCACCCAAAACATGGGTGACAGCGATCGCAATGTACGCGGTTTGATGCGTTACCACGAATATCAATTTCAAAGACGCTTTGTAGGCCCCCGCAAATCGACCTGGGTTAGCAACAGCGGTGTTACTTATCTCCATAACAATGTCCAAAGCCAAGGCCTGTACGGGGATCGCAACAGCCGATCCGTCGCCCTCTACACCCAAATGGATGTACAGGCCGGGCGTTTGGGCCTCTCCCTTGGAGGCCGATTTGAATCGACCCGTATCGAAGCCGATCCCTTGATTCGATTCCCCGTTTTTCGGTCGGGCATGACCTACGCCCTGGCCAAGGCCACCCATCTCCGGGCCTCGGTAGGTCAGGGTTTTCGTGCGCCATCGGTGGCCGAACGCTACGTGCGGGCGGTGGGCGGAGCCGTCGAGGTCCTACCCAACCCCACTTTGCAACCGGAACAGGGCTGGAGTGGCGAAATGGGTCTACGTCAAGGCTTCCGATTCGGTGCGATCCAAGGCGGTTTGGACTTTGCCACATTCTATACCCGCTACACCGACATGATCGAATTTAGTTTCAAATTCTGGCCCGATGGCGCAGGATTCAAGGCGGTTAATCTGCTAAACACCACGGCCGTGATGTGGGGTATGGAATTCGGAACCGAAGGTCAAGCCCGTGCAGGCACCCACATGCTCCGCTGGATGATGGGCTATACCTTCACCCAACCGACCCAATACGCGATGCCCATTCCGTCGGAACCGGACTATGTGGTGGAAGACACCCTCAAATACCGCAGCCGACACTTGTGGCGTTCCGATTTGTTATGGGAAAGAGGGCGAATGCAGGCGGGGATCAACCTTCGGTACAACAGCTTTATGCTCAAAATCGACGATATATTTTATTCGTTTATTCCCGGAACCCAGGCCTTTCGAGACGAAAACAACCAGGGCGATTGGATCGTCGATCTGCGCATGGCTTTCCAACTTCAAAAACAATTCAAAATCTCGGCCCTTGTGCGCAATGCCTTCAACCGGGCCTATGCCGTGGTCCCCGGCAATCTAGGCCCACCCCGCGCCTTCCTCCTCCAGGCCCAATGGAATCTTTGACCTCCCCTCGCTTTTCACCTAATCCCTACGCCTTGAACCCATTTCTTCGTTTCACGTTCTTCTCTTACTACCTAATCCTATCCCTGGGGCTATCATCGGATCCCGCTTGGGCTCAATCCCGACGTGCCTCCAGTGGAGCAGGCAAAAATAGCATCCCTGATGCCCCGGCCGCGGAAGACCAACTGAGTCTGGAATCCATCTTTGCATCCGGCAAATACGCCCAACGAGGTGCCGGGGTTATGGAATCTCTCAAGGATGGTATTCATTACTATAACAATCAACGCATTGGGGATTCATTGAACGAAAACGCCTTGCTTATCTATGCTTACGAAGACGGGAAAGTCACCGATACCCTGCTCCGAGAATCCTGGTTACGCAGCCCTGAATACCCGCAGGGTTTGGCCTGGGAAGACGTGGAACTCTCCCCGGATGAATCGGTGCTTTTGCTGGCGACCGATGCAGAATCCGTTTATCGGTACTCTTCCAAAGCCGTTTACTACGTATGGAGCCGATCAAACCGAAGCCTGGTTCCTTTGATGGACGGTGCCAAAATCATGGCTCCCGCCTTTTCCCCCAACGGCCGTTACTTGGCCTTTGTCTATTCCAACGATTTGTATATCCAAGACCTTCAACACCAGCAATTGCGACGAATCACCCGGGATGGTCTAGTCAATCAGATCATCAACGGACACGGAGACTGGGTGTACGAAGAGGAATTGGAATTAACCCGGGCTTTTGCCTGGTCACCCGACAGCAAAGCCCTCCTTTACTTGCGCTTTGACGAATCCAAGGTTCCTCAAATGAGCATCCCACTCTACGAAGGGAACCTATACCCCCAAGAAATGAAATTCAAATACCCCAAAGCAGGGGAGCCCAATGCGGCGGTTAGCTTGTGGTTGTTTGAAATGGACCAACCCAAACCTCGCTGCGTCCTTGCGGAGGATGCAAGGACCGGGGAGGATGCCGACCATTACTTGGCCCGCATCGGCTGGACCCAAGATGCCGGTTTGGCCTGGGTTCAAACCATGAACAGGGCCCAAAACCGGCTGGATCTCTCCTTGATCGACCGCGAAACAGGGGAACGCCGTTTGCTAAGAAGGGAACAATCCCAAACCTGGGTGGACCTTCACGATCATTTGGTCTTTTTGGAGAATGGAAGTTATTTCATTCATTCGAGCGAACACAGTGGATTTCAGCGCCTCTACCTCTACGATATGCAGGGCCGAGAAGTGGCGCCCCTAACACCCGATGGCCAAGAACTCACCGAATTCTACGGAGTCGATCCCCAACGCAATGAATTCTACTACGGATTGGCGGCTCCAACCCCCATGGAAAGGCAAGTCTTTCGGGCCAAGCTCCCCGATTTGCAGCCAACCACAACAGCCCCAACCCAACCGGTACCCGTTGCAACCCCGCTAGGCCCAGTACGCGGTAAAACGACCGCACGCTTTAGCCCAACCTACGATTACCATGTGTTGCAACACACCCAAATAGACCAACCCCTTCGCGTCAGCCTTCATCGAAGGGACGAAGAAATACGGGTCCTTCAAGACAACCAAGCCCTTGTTTTGAAGCTACGCAGCGCCCCGCTCGGCAAAAAAACCCTGCTGCAGGTGCCCGGGGCCGATTCCACCCTGCTTAATGCCTATGTAATTCATCCTCAAAATTTTAATCCCAAAAAGCGCTACCCACTCCTGATGTTTGTTTACGGTGGCCCGGGTAGCCAAACCGTGGATGCCTCTTTGGGACAATACCACCTGTGGTTTCAATACCTGACCACCCTGGGTTATGTCGTCGCTTCGGTGGACGGCAGAGGAACAGGGTACCGAGGTGCAGCTTTCGAAAAGGCCACCTACCGTCAATTGGGCAAATTGGAATGCGATGATCAAATTGCGGCTGCCCGGTATTTTGGGAAACTTCCGTGGGTGGATGCTCAACGGATTGGCATCTTTGGTTGGTCGTTTGGCGGATACCTGAGTTCGCTGGCAATTACCCGTGGTGCTGATGTATTCAAGGCCGCCGTGGCTGTGGCTCCGGTTATTAACTGGCGCTTTTACGATTCAATTTATACCGAACGCTTTTTGGGAAGTCCGGCAGAGAATCCCGATGGTTACGACCAGAACTCACCGGAAAATCACGCTTCCAAACTGGTTGGGAATTACCTGTTAATCCATGGCACCGCCGACGACAACGTGCACTACCAAAACGCGGCTGTCATGGCCAAGCGATTGGTGGACCTCAACAAGGACTTTGAGTTCATCACCTACACCGACAAAAACCACGGCATTAGCGGGGGCAAAACCCGCCTCCAATTGTTCACCAAAATCACCGGTTTCCTTCAAAAAAACCTCTAAAAGACCTATTTCTGCCTCTGCAGAACCTAATCCTATTGCAGGACGGTTCGTAAATGGTCAATTTGACGGGTTTTCGCTTAATTTCACAACCGCTAGCCCTTGAAGGCCCTTGTTTCACTTCCAAACCAACCTATGAGCTCCAACAACAACGCTGCCTCCGACCGTCACCCTACCGGATTATGGTACCTCTTTGCCACCGAAATGTGGGAGAGATTTGGCTATTACCTTATGCTGGGTATTTTCTCGCTGTACATGCTCGATGGCTGGAACAACGGGGGGATGGGTTTTGATTCCAAAACCAAATCCGATATTTACGGAACCTACTTGGGTTTGGTTTACCTGACCCCCTTTATCGGTGGACTCCTGGCCGACCGCATGCTTGGCTACCGAAGGTCCATCATCCTGGGTGGTCTGATGATGGCCTCCGGTTACTTCTTGTTATCGGTACATAGCATCGAAACTTTTTATGCCGCCTTGGCCCTGATTATCCTGGGTAACGGCTTTTTCAAACCGAATATTTCCACCTTGGTGGGTAACCTCTACAACACGGATGCCCTCAAAAACAAGAAGGACTCGGGCTTCAATATCTTTTATATGGGAATCAACGTGGGCGCCTTTATATGCAATTTCGTTGCAGCCTACATGCGAATCAATTATGGCTGGGGGCATGCCTTTGCCGCGGCCGGTGTGGGGATGCTGATTGGGGTCGCTATTTTCCTTATGGGTATTCCGCACATCAAGCACGTGGACCAGGTCAAACCGCTCAAGGAAGGGGACATGTCCACCCTCAAAATCCTTTCAATGACCCTTTTGCCCATGTTCGTCTTTGGAGCCATCGGTTATGCCATTCCGGGGAATCTTTTGGGAACCGACACCAACGATGCCTTCATTATTGGTTGTTTACCGGTCATCGCTTTCTTTGTTTACCTAGCCTTTACGGCTGAAGCCAAGGAGCGCAGAGCCATCAAGGCCTTGCTTGCCGTTTTCTCTTGTGTTATTCTGTTCTTCGCTATTTTTCACCAAAACGGGGACGCCCTTACAGTCTGGGCGGAGGACTATACCGATCGGGAAATGCCAGCGGCCATTGCTCCTGCGGCTGAGAATTTCGGCATGGCCCAGGTAGTCACCAACCACGAAATCGTTCAAATGAACGACGAAGAATTTGGCATCGCCATGGAATTGATGCGGGCCCAAGAAAATGCTATGCCCGGCAACACGGCGGATGAACTCAAAGCCAAAGCCGAATATTCCGAAATCGTATCGCAGGTCGAAAAGTCCAGAGCCTATTTCAAAAATCTTCCCAAAGACCAGGTACCGCCTACGGGACAAAGTCTGCGGCTGTATTCTACCGAATTGTACCAATCCATCAACCCGTTCTGGGTCGTCCTGCTGACCCCCGTCATGGTTGGTGTCTGGGGATTCTTCCGCAAACGAGGGAAGGAGCCGAGCACACCCACCAAAATCGCTTTGGGTTTGGTCATCACCGCCTTGTCGGCCTTGGTAATGGTGGGCGCCGTCATGGCCACCAACGACCTGAGCATGAAGGCGGGTTCCTTTTGGCTTTTGGCCTCATACGGGGTAATTACCATCGGTGAACTTTGCTTGTCCCCCATGGGATTGTCCTTGGTTTCCAAACTAAGTCCACCCCGTATCACGGCCCTGATGATGGGCGGGTTCTTTTTGGCGGTTTCGGTTGGCAACAAAATGTCAGGGATGCTCTCAAGCCTTTGGGAGAGCTTCGATGACAAAAAAGATTTCTTCATGCTCAACTTCGGATTGGTCATGGGCGCGGCTTTGCTGTTGTTCTTGATGCTTCGTTGGCTGAATTCCGTCATGAAGGAAAACAACGTCCTCTAAACCCTCTCTACTATGAGCAAGACACCTTCTCTCTCCGGTACCTCCAGTGTATCGGAGCAGGAATCCTTGTTGTCCATCCGCGACTTCAAGGGAACCTACCCCAAACAAATTTGGTACCTGTTTATGGTCGAAATGTGGGAACGCTTTTGTTTCTACGGAATGCGCGGGATGTTAATGGTCTTTATGGTCACCCAACTTGGTCTCGGTGACGGACAAGCGAACCTGCAATACGGCTCCATTCAGTCCTTTGTGTACGCGTTCACCTTCCTGGGCGGTATTCTGGCCGATCGCTTTTTGGGATTTCGCAAATCGTTGTTATGGGGATCCATTTTGATGTGCATTGGCGGTATTCTCATGGGTATGGATCCAGTTAATAATTTTTATTTGGGGATTTGTTTCAACATCATCGGAAGCGGTTTTTTTAAGCCCAATATTTCGACCATGGTTGGGCAATTGTACCACGAAAACGACAGCCGAAGGGATGCTGGCTTTAGCTTGTTTTACGCCGGGATCAATATCGGAGCTTTTTTGGGAGGCACCATTATGATTTTGGTTGCCAAGAACATTTCCTGGAATGCCGCTTTTTATTTGGTTGCGGTGGCCATGTGCATCAGTCTTCTGGTTTTTTTGTTGACCAAAAAGTCGTTTGGCTCCATTGGGCTTTCGCCCCTACGGCATATGCCGCAGGCACCCCGACTGGGTCGGGAAGCCTTGATCTACGCTATCTCCTTGCTGGCCATCCTTCCGGTTTGGTTCATGATTACCGATACCCGTTATACGGATCGTTTCATGTCCATCATTGGCCCCTTGACTTTGGTTTATTTGGCCTGGGAAATGCGGTCCCTTTCCAAAAGCGAAAACCTACGTCTTGGGGCGGCTATGCTCTTTATCCTTTTTTCGGTAATTTTTTGGGCGTTTTTTGAACAAAGTGGAGGCTCCCTTAGCCAATTTGCCTTGTATAATCTTCAGGGTCAAGACTTTTGGGGATTTGCCATGGACGCCAATGCAGCGAACAATTCAGCCAATGCTTTTTTTGTGATTGTATTCGCTCCCTTGTTGGGCATGGTATGGGTAGGGCTCAGTAGACGCCGCGCCGAACCCAATTCCATCCTCAAATTTTCCTTGGCTTTTGCGATGCTGGGCCTCGCCTTCCTGCTTTTTTACGCCAATCGTTTTTTTGCCAACGCGCAGGGCATGGCTTCCCTCGAAATCTTTGTATTGGCGTATTTGGTGATTAGTGTTGGGGAACTCTGCCTTTCGCCCATAGGGCTATCGTTGATGACCAAATTATCTCCATTGCGCATGCAGGGTCTTATGATGGGCATGTGGTTTTTGGCTTCGGCCTACGGTCAATACGTTGCTGGATTGTTGGGTGCGGGCATGTCCCTGAGTGACCAAGCCAGTACAGCCCATGATAAACTCATGGCCTATACCAGCGGTTACCTCCAATTGGGCTACTACGCCTTGGCAGCCGCCCTCATCTTGGCTCTGCTCAACCGCCCCATGAAGCGGATGATGCAAGGCATTCACTAGGGCCGCACCATCAACTTCAAGCGAAGGCAGCGTCCATCGCGCAGGGTTAGCGTTCCATAATACAAGCCCGGTGACCACTGGGCCAGAAGAACTCGAACTTGGCTTTCCTTCCCACTTTCCATACCCGATGGATCCGTAAAGTCATTGGCGTAGATCATGCGCCCACCCGCATCATGCCATTCCAATCTTTGGGCCTCCATATCCTCACCCCACTGAAGCAAGGCCTCCGTCTGGGCTGGATTTGGGTACAGGGTCAATCCTGTAGAGAGATTATCATTCAATCCAACCGAAGTAAAGACTCGGCAAGCGGTATCGTTGGCATTGTTGGTCTGACCGGGAACAGGACCCGTGTAGGCACAAAGACGATGCGTACCGCCCACCGTTGGCCTCCATCGACCAGTGAAAATGTGATGAATGGTATCGTTGGGCTGTATGGAACGCGAAAGGGTATTGGCATCCACCAAAATCCCGTTCACCGTATAACTCACCAAATAACTGTTGATTGCGTTGGCAGAAAAATTTCGGATGACCACCTTGACGTTATGATCCTGGTTCAATGCTGGAGCGGTGGGCGTCAACAATTGGGCCACACCAATATCGGGGACATTCACGGTGGTATTTCCAATCACGATGCTATCGATACCAACCCCCTCCTCGGTCACCGAGCCATCCGAACTAAACACAAAACGCATAAGGACCGAAGAAGCATTGTTCAAAGCAGACAAGGAATGCGAGGCCCGCAACCAGCCGTTTGAGCCACCATCCCATACCGGTTGCCCGTTGGATGAAGAAACAGAGGATGAGGAATACCAATTTGTGCCGCTTCCAACGGCACCCAAAACCTGCCAACTTGCACCACCGTTGGTGGAATATTGCAGGTTAACCCCATCATACGTGTCCTCTGTCGAAAAATTTATGCTAAAGCTTATGTTGGCGTTTTGGATACTGGAGAAGGTAAAGCAAGGTAATTGCAAGTAGCTAAGCTCGTTATTATTATAATCACCCCCCAAATTTGTTACCCAAGCACGTTGGCCACTCGCTGCGTTGGGGATGACGATCCCTGAAGGCACACCCCAAGCCCATGAATTGTTGCTGCCTCCCGATGTCAAGCCTCCGTTATTGGCTTCAAAATTCTGGGTATAGGGCAACGAACTCACTAGCGGAATATTGGTCACATTCGACCTTAGGGTATCGTTACTCAAATCCGCATCACCGGTAACCGCGGTATAGGCGGTGAGGGTATAGGAGCCCACGACGGACAAATTAGCACGTGTACTGAAATTATAAACCAATGAGTCCCCAGGGGCAATAGGACCCGGCATGACTTCGGCAATTGGAGCCAAGGCATTGATTCGATAACGAACAGGGATATTGCTTAAAGTTTGGGTCCCTTGATTTTTGACCCGAATACTAACCTGGGCATTGTTGGGCAGACCACAACCTGTCAAAGGCGCTGTGATGGCGGCCAATTTTGCTTCGACCGGAGGAGGATCCGAAACCCTAAAATCATCTACCGCCACCCCGTCACGGGTGACAGAGCCATCCGATACAAACATAAATCTGAATTTAACCCCCGATACCCCTGCTAAAGAGGGAAGATTGTGCTGTGCGGTCAACCAACCCTGTGACCCACCGGGAGGGAAGCCGGTAGCCGACCCGTTCCAACAAGATAAACCCGTACCAGGCCCGTTGGTCAACGCGCTGTTGTACCAATTGATTCCTGAAGCTACGGTGCCTGCCACCAACCAGGTCACACCACCGTCTGTGGAATATTGCAATTGCATTCCATCCCAACCAGATTCCGTCTCCCACCAGACCTTGAAACGAACCTGCGGACTCGTTAAGGTCGATAAATTAAGGCAAGGTGATTCCAAATAACTCCATTCATTGTTGTTATAATCTCCTGTCAGATTGGTGGTCCAACTCTGGGTTCCACCACCGGCCGATGTAATGACAGGTCCGGTGGGGGTGCCTCTTTGCCAGGAATTGTTGGTACCGTAAGAGGACCATCCACCCGCCGATGCTTCAAAATCTTCGTAATAAGGCATGGTTCCGATCAGAGGAACGCTCAAAAGGGAAACGGTCACGGTATCATTCAAATTCTGTCCATCCGATCCCAATGTAGTATAGGCCGAGAAGGTGTAGGTTCCCGGTGTAGCAAGATTTACAGACCCGCTAAACGTAAACAAGGCCGTATCTCCGGGATTAATGGTCCCTGCAAAAGTCCCTGTTACAGGGGTTCCACCTCCCAAACTATAGGCCAAGCCGAAATTGGACTGGGCCACCGTCCCGAAATTCACAAGGCGCACGCTTACGGGCAAAGCGCTCCCTAATCCACAACCCGAAACGGGACTCACCAAAGCAATCACCCCTACATCATTGGGCGATGGAGTAAACTCAAAGGCGCCAATATCCGGAGTGGTGGTGTTGCGCGTTGCACCAATAATATCCGAACCAATACCTCCATACGGTGTACCGAGATTGTTAAAGGCTGCCGATAGCGGTATTGACAAATTGGCTCCAGCAAATACCGGATTCAAAGAGACGGAATTACTATCCTTGTTGTAAGCGGAGGTCCATGCACTGCAGGTCCCAAAGGATAAATTAAGCAATTGTACGGAGATCAAATTCCCCCCTTGGGTTTGGCCAGGGACTGGTTTGAGGTAAAAGTTGTTGTAGTTGCTGTTACAACTGCGGGCAATGGAGTCCGTTTCCAACAACAAGGCCGCCCAGGAGGAAGGCACAGCCGAGCCTGCCACCGATTCAGCATAGAGATTATTGTTGTAGATCTTTAAGTTTACAAAAGGCGAACTGGGAGCGACCGGGCCAAAGGTATTGTCCACTGCATGCATCAACCCGTAATTCAACGAGGCGGAAGTGCTGTTCCCCAAGCATCGCACTTTGATGGTATTGAAAGCCAATTCTACCCCGTCTTTGGGATCTGGAAATGCGGATGAGGTATCCGAGAATCCTTCAAGCAGTATGGGGGCGTTCAAACCAAAAACCCCGCTGGGGTTGAAATCTACCGCAATGGAATTGTTGTATAAACGAGTCGGTTGCCCGATACTATC
>Ga0214921_10001883_pt1 | contig 35115 bp, 32 predicted proteins | sample LL1505_MetaG_FD_177992 | JGI IMG/M metagenome (GOLD analysis project Ga0214921, IMG submission 177992) | Freshwater microbial communities from Lake Lanier, Atlanta, Georgia, United States - LL-1505 | ecosystem: Environmental > Aquatic > Freshwater > Lake | place: USA: Georgia | collected... | reverse complement strand
TACAGGATGCATTGGAAATAATATGATGCTTCTCAGAATCATAGATATCATGATTGATTCCCATCACAATGGTGCAATCCTCATCCGTAGCAGGAGCAGAAATAATAACCTTTTTGGCACCTGCTTCTATGTGCTTTCTTGCATCTGCACCATTAGTAAAACGCCCAGTGGATTCAATTACAATGTCTACCTGGACGCTCTTCCATGGAATTAGATCAGGGCTACGCTCCGAGAATACTTTAAATGTTTGACTACCTACTGTAATAGTATCCGCGGTATAGGCAATCTCCTCGCGAAGTGGTCCAAGAACAGAATCATACTTGAGAAGATGTACGAGTGTTTCAATGGGGGTTAGATCATTAATGCCCATTACACGAATCTCAGGATACGATAAACATGCGCGAAGGAAATTACGACCAATGCGCCCAAAACCATTGATGCCAACACGAACTACCATCTAATCGTATAATTAATGTATCTTTAAATTTAAATCTATTAAAAATATTCCGCCTATTTAGTAACTTTTATGTCTTCATAATTTTAAAACTGCGATTATATATACATATATTAAGATGAGTTTAGAAGAAATAGTTGATAATTCAAAAACTGATAAAAATACTACACATTCATATTTGCCTCTCTATCAAAAATTATTGATATCTAAAAAGGAAACAGCTAAAAATGTATTAGAAGTAGGAATATGTCATGGAGGAAGTATAAAATTATAGAGTGATTTTTTTACAAATGCGAATGTATATGGATTAGATATTATGAATATTAATGATGTATATAAAGATATAAAAAATAATAAAAAAATTATATTATATACATCAATCAATGCCTATAATGATGATTTTTTTATTACCCATTTTTTAAATAAAAAGATAAAGTGCGATTTTATGTTAGATGATGGACCTCATACTTTAGAGAGTATGAAATCATTTATAAAATTATATTCACAAATAATGACAGATGATGGAATATTAATCATTGAAGATGTTCAATCGTGGGATTGGATCGATATACTTAAAAATGAAGTTCCGGAAAATTTATTACAATTTATCAAAATATACGATTTAAGACAAAATAAAAATCGTTATGATGATATTGTTTTTACAATTGACAAATCAAATAATTAATTTCCATCTTTAATATATAATGAGTATACATACATTTGGAGATAGTCATTCTTATAGTGGTTGGAGACAAATTCCAAATATTCAAATACATCATTTAGGACCAAAATTATGTTATTCTATAGGTCGAGATGGTATTAATATAACAGATGGATATAATGTAAATAATGGGGATACAGTAATATTTTGTTTTGGTGAAATTGATTGCCGCTGCCATATACATAAATATATCACAGAAAGCAATGATTATAAATCAATTATTAATACCATCATACATAATTATTTTATAAAAATTAAAAAAGCGGTGGATTCATTTGATAATCTTAAAACATTTATATATAATATTGTTCCACCAATTGAAAAATATAATACTCCTGAAAATCCTGAATATCCATATTTAGGGACAGACGAGGAAAGAAAAGCATATGTTTTATATTTTAATGAAAAATTACAGCATAAATGTATTGAATATAATTTTGGTTTTTTCAATATTTATAATAATTACACTGATAGTAATGGATTTTTAAATAAATCACTAAGTGATGGTAATGTGCATATTCATGATGAAACTTATTTAAGACAGTTTATTGAAAATAATAATTTATAAGATAAACTATTTGCTATTAAAAATCATTTTGAATTATTTTTAATAGCCCTTGAATGGATTCGAACCAATGACCTACTGCTTACTATGCAGTCGCTCTAGCCAGTCTGAGCTACAGGGGCATAACCGATAGAATCGGCTATTTTGATACAATATCATATATCAAAAAAGAGTTCCCCTAGCGGGATTTGAACCCGCGTCGAATGATTGAAAGTCATTTATCCTGAGCCAGGCTAGACGATAGAGGATGCCTCCAGCCGGAATCGAACCAGCGACCTACGCTTTACAAAAGCGTTGCTCTACCAATTGAGCTATAGAGGCGGCGAAGCAACAACAGCTGCTTCTTCAAGAAGATACTACCTCTTGAAGATAGTCGATATAGAACCTGTGCACACAGAGTCCATTATATCGACGCCACATTATATTGTAGTTCATATGTCTTTAAGCTCTTTTTAAGAAGCGTTGGTTCCAGTACATTAGAATGAAGCAGAGTAAAATACCCTAGAATCTTATGAAAATGTACCTCTCCGTCGCCTGGTACACCCATTGCATCTAATAAAATACACTCTGTATTAAAAAAATGTCCATTTGGCGAAATAAAGGTAGGAGGAATCATCATGAGTTGATTTGGATCCTTAATCAGTAAATATACTGCTTTGTTAAAGAAGGGTTGATCAATGGTATAATAATTGGATGAATGATGTGCTTGTAGCATCATAACCGTATCTACAAACCGAGTATACAAATCCTTACCACATATGATAAATTTTCCCGAGCTAAATCCTGGAAGAACCGATGGAAGCATGGCTTGTTCTTCTGCACTAAAGGCAGCGCCATAATTGCTATCGGATAGTAGACCTTCTGCATGAAGACAAAGTGTATTTACAGGTAGTGACTCATATAATGGGCGCAATGGCTTTACAATTAGAACATCGATGTCACAGTACATGTATACATCCTGTGTATATTTCACTTTCATATATCGCATTGCCATACCTTCACGTAGAGTTGTGGGTGGAGAATGCAAGGAGAGATGTGTAGGACATGTAGTATTCGTGTTCATTAGACCACAAAAAGCAGTGTACGTTTTAAGATACTCAAAAGTATCTATATCGGTGGTAAGATGAATTTGATCCGTACCATTAAGCCCACCATAGCGAAGAGCTGTACTTAACCACATAACAAAGATCGATACATATTTATTTTCGTTAACGGGATTTCCTTTTACTGTGAATAGATTACAATGAAGACACAGTGACATATTCATATATCATCTTTCTTTTTTAGGTTCATCCCCATCTAAACCCGTTTATCCTATGTTATTCCAATGAGCGAGTACTTTGTTGTTCTAAGTAATCTTAGTTCTCTACCTTGTATTATTTACTACCAGTACCACAAAAAGTACTTCTATTCCCTTCAGATCCTCTTTAATTCTGTCTTTTCTTTTTTTCATCATTTAAATTGGTCTAACCTCTATCGGATTCATGATAACGGGCTCTTTGATTTTCTTGATGGACTCTATTCATATTTATCCATCTATTTATTTTCCATTTACCTTATGCTTTCCAATCACTACGAATTACGAACCGAACTTTTCCTGGTTCAAACCGTTCTTTTGGCTATGGTCTATAGTATGTTAGGTGCAGTCATTGTATTACCAACTACCGCATTTATCACTCTTATTATTACAGGGGTACACTATCAAAAAATGAATTCGGTTGCACTCTATAATTCATATTTGCATCTCGGTGTAGGGTTGGCAGCAATTGATATAACCTGTTTTTTTATAGGAGTTGCCTATGAATATAATTATTTCCATGCGATTCATCATTTGATTGCATTTAATCTGCCGATCATTGTAGATAAGTATGTATCTACGTTGCGAACAACAACGGAGCCACCTGCCATACGATTGGAATCGCCTGTGATGCGGCCAGTTGGTATGTAACTATTTCAATTTGGTACAATTAATGCATTTTGAAACTATTTATCTACTACTCAATATAGATTAAAATAAACTATCTATATAGTAAGATGTCCTATGTGCCAGGAAATAAATCAGAAGATCCGAAAGTACACTTTGAAGCTGGAATAAAAGATTTTACCCGTCTAGATACGGTTAGATTAATTAATATCAGTGGATCAATACAATACGGTATTTTATATTGTATAGTATTCTTTTTTATAGGTATACTATTACACGCTATATTTCCAGTATTAAATAAATCAGATCCATTATTAAATATATTTTTATGGATTATTTTACAAAGTGTAGTAATTATTATTATAACATTTTATATTGAAAAATTTGTACAGATTTTTCCAGGAATATTAACATTCTTTCCAAAGTCATTTAATATGGATGAATTATTAGCAAACGGGTTCATTCCATATGGTATAGATGAATATAAAGGCAATATGGCAGCATCTCTTATTTTAATTGGAACTCAGTATAATTTATTAAATAAGGTTGAATATGTTACGACTGAGTTTTCAAAGCGTTATTTATAGAGAAATTTTATTCGATTTAATATTGTTTTCAGGATCTTGAAGATTCTCAAAACAATACAAGGAGTGGGGTTCGAACCCACGATGATTTCTCAGGCGATCTTAAGTCGCCCACCTTAACCACTCGGTCATCCTTGTGTGTGGATTTCTCCACAATCTATCATTGATTTGTCACTTTAAGCTGTTGTACATGAAAAACAGGATAGTAAGGATCGTGATGCTACCAATCGATTTTCCCACTCCTTCTTCATTAATTCCTTAAAGTCCACAAAGTCCATATCCGAATCCGGTTCATATTGTTGAATATTTCCATCCGAATCCACATAGTCAAAATAATCATAATGCTCATTATCCTTCTGATCATAGAGGTAACATTGTATAGTAATACATGTACTTGCATTTTCAGGCAGATTATGTAATTGATGTGTCTGATTTAATGTCGGGCTAATCCATGTAATCTGATTCTTATGAAAATTCGTGATTGAAAATGGTTTAATTCCATCTTGCGTAGCGCAAAGAAATGGAAACTGTGATACCGTAATTTCACCATTCAATACACGAATAATGGCATGTGCCTCTGAATGATTATGAATCGGAGAATAATGACCCACGGGCCAAATCTCCATTACGTAGGGAATACCTGGCGACTCTCCGTTATTCTGCCCAAGAGTAATGCGTAAATAGGTCTCATTTAGATTTGGCTTATCCTTACTAAATTCATGGCTCTTTGCCTGAAGCGTCTGATAACACCATCCTGATAGATTCTTAATACTATTCTCAATGGCCTGTACAAAATCAGGAAAATCTTCTGTATCAAGCGTAAATTGGCTACCTGAAATACAATCATATAGTTGTTGTGCTGGAAGTGGTAAATTTGCTTTTGGTAAATACATTCCTGATGCAACATCATCCATTGATAGTGTTTCCGTGGGTCGTACAATAGCTGGTATCTTTACTGTAACTGGATCTCGAATCATCCGGATTGGTTCTACATCACTATCGGATGCAACCTGAACACTTACAATGCTCTCCATAAATTTCTTGTTTGCCTTTCTCTCATCGTCGGATGTATATTCCATGGTTGCACGATAGACAACGGTTTCTACACGGGCTTCTCCTACTCCACAAAGAAGGGCTTGATTCTGTGCATCGAGACTAAACCAATAGTACGCACCCGGATAATTAGTTAAACCCGATGTATTATTTGGATCTACATAGGATTGATTGGTAGAAATACGATGTACCACTACTGCGGTTTGTGTTAGTTCTATACGGAATCCATCGGATTTGTCATGGGTATACAAGAAAAAAATACATGTTTGGTCTGCTTTTGTATGACGAAATAATACAATACCTTGACCACTTACCAATAATGGAAAGGATGATTCTCCGGATTTTAAACGAATTGATTTTGGTTTTTGTCCCTTTTCACTGGTAAACATCATTCTACCATATTATGCATTATTTTTATCCAGGCTTAATTTATACAATAAATATGTGATGCATTTGTAAAATAATGAATATAAAGTAGAACATGGGTTCAGTAGAATCTAAGGGTAGTGTACCTGAAGGATTTAGTCTTGCTAGTAAAAATCAGGGCGAGGTTAAACATAATATACAACAAAATAGCTTGAATAATAGATGGGAGGAAGAACCAAATAGTAAACAATCTAATACAACTCGTAAGGTGTATAAACATAAAAATATAAAGGGTAAAATACGAATAAATTCGTTTAATCGCAATGGTAAGCCAGTAACAATGTATGGATTTAATAAAAATGTAGCGTATGTTGATCCTACATTACAAGAATTAATGAATATTAATCGAACTGCGTTTAAGGAGCAGCTTCAAAAGTATAAGAAGGTATTTGCTTACAATAAAAATATAATTGATATGATTAAGGAAGTAGAGAAAATATTTGATGAAGAGGTAAACAAACAATTACCTACAATACAAAATGATGAATACAAAGATATGAAGGACGAATATGCTAGGATGTGGACAGTATATAATGGAATGCAGAAAGTGTCTAAAGGTATACTAATAGTTTATCTAATGATGGGCGATAAATCTTATGCGATATCAGAGGAATTCACACAATTATCACGTAGTGATCAAATAAGAAATATTACAAAGATGATGAGAGATTATCCAAAAGAATTAAGAGATTATGAGAATGCAATGAAAGAATATGAGATTGCAATGAAAAAATATGAAGATATGCCAAATGTATATAATGAGATGAAAACGGTATATAATGAGATGAAAACGGTACATGATGAGATGAAAAAAATAGATGCATTTATGAAGGGAAAAATAGATGGCGATATGACACGATATACAGAAATGTGGGGGCAATCCGCAGATAATACAAAAATAAATTATAAAAAGGATATAAACCCATATCTTGACAAAAAGGAAAAATATGATGCCAACATAAAAGAGTATGAAAAGAAAATAAAACGAAAACAGGACGAAATAGCAGAATATGAAAATAAAAAGATTGGGAGTCAAATTACAAAGCGTATGGAAGGAAATGATATCAAGGAAAAATATGATAGAATAAATGGGATAATGAAAAGTTACATGGCAAAAAATGCACAGTTAAAAACTGAATTATTTATACCATTAACCGTATTAACTGAAACAATTAAATATGGGTTAGCGGCAGTTCTTATCGTACCTGCATTTGCAGTTGAAGCTGCTACTGGTTTACCTATTGCTAGCTCTATGATGTCAGGATTTTCTAATAAAGGAGGTACTCGTAAAAGACATCAAGGATAAATCTGTGTTCAAAGCCTGAATGGCACTCAACACAAATAGCTAGAATCGATTAGGCTCTACGCTTCGCACGGCGGGTGCGTTTGCTACGCTTGGAACGCTTGGAACGCTTGGTGCGGCGGCGACCTCCCGTTGGCAATGCTGCATTAGGTTCGTCTTGTGATATTTTAAAAGTAATCGTATTCAAACCATTAAGCTTAATACTAAATTTTTTGTCTGTAGCATCCTTTTTGAATATGTGAAATGATGGATCTTTTCTGTGTATTAGTCTCAATAAAATTTCTGAATCTACATCAACTTGTGAGCCTGTGCTCTTCATCCGACTCATTTGGGAATATAATGGAGTAATATCAAGATATTCTCCATTAAGAAGCGTCGATCCGTTTTCATTAGCAAGTTTTTCAACCCGTACATATGGCATGTTTCTACTTAAACCCCCCAAAAAACGCGCCGTATAATTTCTCTTTTTTGTATAGATGGCACAACCGATTTATTGCTTTAATAAAAGCACGGTATTAACTACCAGTGACATGATGATTATGATTACTGCAATTAACACACTTCTACCCGCGTTCTGTACCGCCTGGGCCCCTCAAGCGCGACAATTTATTTGCCAAGCTGCCCCCACCTCTATGAAATCGGTTCCATCCTTCTACTGCGTATTTATGGACACAAGTGATCAGGAAGGAGCCCTCGCCTATCATACCGAATCTTCCAATATACCATATGGAAAAGTATTTGTGAAAACCATTTTATCCTATGGTGGTGCCATTCAAATGGGAAAAACATCTAGTACACCTACGGTGGCCCAAGCTTTCTCCCATGAAATTTTTGAATTGATTGCGAATCAAAATGTAAATGTGTGGTGGCAACTCTCCAGCGGCAGCCTTGTTCCTGCTGAAGTATGTGATCCCGTGCAAAGCAACATTATACCTGTAAAAATAGGAACTGTTACTGTGGGATTAAGCGACTATATTCTTCCCGTTTGGTCCGATCCTCAGGCCACTAAAGGACCCTATAATTATCTTAATACACTGACCAAACCCTTTCAATTAGCCAACGGAGGGTATGCTATTCTCATGAAAGGAGGTGCACTAAATTATGTGAAGGGTGCATCTGTCACACCCTATGTGGAATATCGTATTCAAAATCTACTGCCTTATTTTCACAAATCTGTATAGAATGTATCATTCGAAACAAACCTATACGACTATCATTAATGGCAAACGCTATATTAAAACTAAAACAGTTACCATTTCTAGAAATCGAGGAACCAAACGTATTACTCTTCGTGATCCAAATGGGCGGACACGTACCTCTAAAAAATCTCTCACAAAAAAGGAAATGCAATGTATTAAACGATGCCAATTTATTCCTAACTTATTTCAAGACTGTGAATCATGTATCTAAAGAGAATCGTGTATGCTATCTCATGGAAGAGAAGCATGATTGGATAGAATGGAGACAAACCGGTTATGCACGAATTCCTTATAATCAGGAATTAATTTCACACGAACCAGGTCATATTGTATATAATGGATATTTTTACATAGAAGATGGGGCGATGCCTGTTGAGCGTATTTTCCTTAGCCCTCGTGGAATGTTCCATGTTGAAATTTACGAAAAGAAGACCATGGAGGATACATCAGAATATGGGCCTTATGACGAAGAAGAAGGTGGAAGCATTTGTTTTTTCCCGACTGCTATCATTTCATTGCGTTATCGCATCCTATCTGAGCTAATTACATCAGAAGAATGGTCTAACGCAGAAGAACGAATTGAATTACTAGAAAAAGAAGTACGTATAAAAGAAAATCAACTTTTAGAAGAAAAACGACTACTTTATCTTGCTGAATGGAAAAAAGAATCAGAAGAAAGGAGAAAAAACAATTCATCATAATTAGGCTTAAACCATATCCTTACATCTTGCTATAGAATGACAGATGTAAAGAAGACCATTTGCTTGGCTATGATCGTAAAAAATGAGGCGCATTTAATTATTGAGACTTTTCGTCATTTGAAAAAATTTATTACCTTTGACTACTGGGTCATTAATGATAATGGCTCCACCGATGGAACACAGGATCTCATCCGCGCCTATTTTGCAGAAGAGAGCATTCCTGGTGAACTGGATGAAACACCGTGGCGTGATTTTGCCTACAATCGCACCATTGTCTTTGAGAAAGCTTATCAAAAAACAGACTATGCATTTGTATGGGATGCAGATGATGAGATCGCGGGTGATTTTAAATTGCCCACTGATTTAACAGCCGATTATTATCGTTTTACCTTTGGAAATTCAAGTGGTTTACGATATTCTCGCTGTCAACTCTTTACCAATCATAAAAAATGGTGCTATATTGGTGTACTACATGAAACTCCATCCTGCCTTGAAAAAGTAGGCGAACCCACGGATGTTATCGGTAATTATTATTTTATTTCAGGTCGTCGAGGAAATCGTAGCAAGGATCCTGAGAAATATAAGAAAGACGCTCTTTTACTAGAGGCTGCATTTCAAGAATCCTTTGAGAAAAAAGATTCATTGTATCCTCGCTATGCATTTTATACTGCACAAAGCTATAATTGTTGTGCGATGTATGAAAAAGCAATCGAATATTATAAAAAAGTCCTAACATTGCCCAATTGGTCCGAGGAGAAATATGTAAGCTGTATTCAAATTTATGATGCGTATCAGCATCTTCAGAAAGAAGAAGAAGGGCTGCGATTTTTGGTTGAATCGGTGCGGCATAATAAAAAGCGCGTCGAAGGCATTTATCGGCTGATTAAATATTATGGTGCAAATGGGCTACACAATGTAGCCTATGCCTATTACACCTTAATTCAGGATATGATGGAACATAATAGTGTTACACAAAAAGTATCAAATTATCTATTTGTAAAGAGGGAGGAATATGACTTTTATTTGCCTTATTATATGATCATTGTTTCCGAACGCACAAAACGAATGGACACATTTATTTCTATGTATCAACTTATTTTTAAACAGCGCTATCTTCATACCAATATATGGCATGTTCGGAACGTATTTCATAATCTCCAATTTGGCTTATCTCATTTGCCCATACGTATTGAGTTTTTGGAATCCTTGCTTACCTATCGCCAACAACTATATGAACAAAATCTTCGATTAAAACCCGAGCAAGAAGCGATTGTTGATCAGGTCATTCAACACTATTCACCCTATGTTTCTCCTAGTATAGATACATTATTGGAACAACGTGCTACTCAAATAAACTCTAATACACTATAACGGCGATCATCCAATATTTTAATTTTTTTAATAATGTCCGGATTTAATGTATTTTGCACAATCTTTAATGCCCATGATAAATACCATGTTGTATTGATGATTTTCATTTCATGTAGGGTCTCACCATATTTAATGCCAAGAAGCTCAATCAACCTAACCCCTGCTGTAAACTCAAGAGCGTGTTTCATTTCAAAACCCTCTCCATTAAAAATACAGGTCCATTTTTTAGATCCATTGACACTCATCATTCGATCCACATGTTCGATAATTCCATCCATATCGTTATATAATTTTGCAGTAGAGGGCTGTGTATAATAAATGGATATGCCATTTTTTTCCGCGACTTTTTTATATGAATGGCTGAGCGGATCTGCCGCACATTTTTTACATATTTTATCCATGATTCTATAAATAGAATCTGTTCTTTTTTTTTAAATCCTACACGCGTAAATTCTAGCTTAAACATTTCTTTCTTTTATTTATAAAATGGTTTCTCTCCTTATTACCGGTGGATGTGGATTTATTGGTAGCAATTTTATTAACTATTATTTTCCCTTACAACATGTTACTCGTATTGTTAATCTTGATGCCATGTATTATTGCGCCAATGAGACAAATGTCAATGAAACCATTCGTAAAGACCCTCGATATATTTTTGTAAAGGGTAATTTACGTAACCAGGAATTTGTGAGTTATCTCTTAAAAGAGCATCAGATTACCCATGTGATTCATTTTGCCGCACAGAGTCACGTCCAGCGATCCTTTGATGATTCACTGGAGTTTACGTATGATAATGTGGTTGGTACACATGTGCTTATTGAATCCTGTCGCAAGTATGGCAAGATTGAGAGATTTATTCATGTTTCAACGGATGAAGTCTATGGAGAGTCTATGAATACCACGGAGGAACTGCACAAAACAGAGAAGTCGATTCTGTGCCCAACGAATCCCTATGCGGCAACCAAAGCGGGTGCGGAGCTGATTGTTCAGGCCTACGCGCACAGTTATAAGATGCCTATTATTATTACACGTGGAAACAATGTGTATGGTCCCAATCAATATCCCGAGAAGGTGATTCCGCGTTTCATTCAGCAGTTAAAACGAGGAGAGAAAGTAACCATTCAAGGAAATGGAACTGCTGTGCGCGGATTTCTTCATGCGCGTGATACGGCAGAAGCCTTTGCTTGTATTTTAGAAAAGGGGCAACTGGGTGAAATCTATAACATTGGAACGGAAGATGAGTATTCTGTGATGGAAATTGCCCAACGTTTAATTAAGTTAATTTGCAACACGGATGATTACGATGCATGGATCACGTATATTGAAGATCGTCCATTTAATGATCAGCGTTATTACATTAGCAATGCCAAACTTAAATCACTTGGCTGGGAGGTAAAGATCGATTTGAAGACAGGACTCGAAGATTTAGTGAAATCCTAAGCGCTAAATAGAATCAATGAAACGGGTGGAGGTGGGTGAATTGCTGTATTTGCCACGTTTAGAGAAAATATGTCGAAGTCTACAAGCACGTATGCGAGATTTAATGAGTCACAATCAGCGCATTCCCTGTGAGCTTCAATTTGCCACACAAATAAATCATTATGCTAAAATGATTCTAGCAACTATTATTGATCGTGAGAATGAGCAGGGTGGCGAATATTTGATTACAGGATTGATCTATTCAATCGAGTTGACAGATCATCAACATATTATTGTGTCTGAGGAAACCGATGCGGAACTATGTAGCCCACTTATTATTATTAGTCGATTATTACCCAACTTAGATAAGTATGATATCAAAAATCTCTATTTTTGTAAATATTGTGATGAAGATTTGGTAGAAAAAGGAAAAGAATGCTGTGAACCATGTCAAATGACGAAAATTACGTATCATGAAATGTGTGCAATCTGTCAGGATGATGATTATCGAATTCTTCCATCTGTGTGGGCCAAATTAGAATGCAATCATGTGTTCCATCGCCATTGCATTCTACAAATTAAACCATATATACAAAAACGAATCAAATGTCCACTTTGTCGAAATGAGCAGGAATTGTGGTCGGCTATTTTATAGGTGCGTTTTAAATTGCAAGATTCTTTCTACGGAATACATGGAGTACAATCTCCATTGTGGTTGGGTGGCGCAATTGGTAGCGCGTGTGACTGTTAATCACAAGGTCAGTGGTTCGATCCCACTCTCGACCGTATTCTTTTATCATGAGTACATCATAAAAGAATCATCTAAACAAATTTATCCATCTCTTCATAGTAATGAACATTGTTGTCAGTTTTTTATCCTGCAGTACGCTTCATCAATTTGCCCGTCATCTACCGCTTCGTACTCCTCAAGCTGCAAATCTAATTACCTGTATTGGCTTTCAGCTCTTTTTTATTGGAAATACTGTCCGACTTTTATATCATCAACCGCCCACCCTTCAAACCTCGGAGCAAACACTTCATAATCTCGATTATATTTACGGTTATTTTCTTTATGATCTTGGATATTTGCTTCACACTCAGCCCTCCTCTTTTTTTATTATTCACCATTTGATTGGAATTGGTATCCTTCATTGTATTCAATATGTAGGTGCTCCTCTCTCCGTGGTATCTGAATATAATTTCTTCTGTTTAATTGTTGAAATTGTTAATCCACTATTAAATTTTCTTCCATTTATCAAACAAACACCCTATTATCCATTTTTTCTACGAATGATCTATGACCTTTATTTAATATTTCGTATCATTCTCTTTCCGATTAGCAGCTATCGTTTAATGGAAAATTTGCCAAAGAAAATGTGGGTCTTTTTTGGACTAGTCTATAGCATAAGCCTTTTTTGGGCTCGAAAAATGAGAGGTATGATTCGACGACTATAAAAAATAAAGCCTTCTTCTTACATCGAGGAAGAAAGGCAGTATATCAGGTAGAATAATAGATACGACGAAGACCATAATCCTTTACACACTTCTCTAGATGACAGGTACATGAATGACACGGTGTTGAATTAACCAACTGATTCGTACCCCTCGAAATTCGAACTACAATCATAATGGCTCCATCCAACTTCGTATGATCTCCCACCTTCTTTATAACTGCCCTCTCGGCGTGAATGGTTCGATCGGTGTATCCACAACCACTGCTGCGGGATCCGAGTTGATTGGTGGCCATCCCCATTACTTTTCCACGCTTCAATATCATAGCAATGTGGACATTTCGAAGCTGGGACTTCATCCAAAGCGCCTTGATCGGCCGATTCATTTGGACAAGATGGTAGATGGTCTCCTTATCAAAACGCATCGTATGCAATGATGGGATGCTCTATTGTATCCAATCATTTCATTCAATTTTTATTAATTCTTTTTTTTACAGATTATAGTGTAAAATTATACTTACTAGATAGTCGTTGTTTTAAATCCAAACCAAATCGATCATATTGATGAACAACAAAAGAGACTTCATTTTGTCGATTCACAATATGGTTCTTATCATTTAGTAGGTGTATATCGCAACCAACCGTATTTACTAAATTATCTTCATTTGATAATAATTTTACATTCATTCCAGGTAGTTTATTTAGATACAGCATGTAGTTATGAATACCTTGATCTAATGCTTCTGTCATACTATATTTAATTAACATATTGCACATAAAGTCTAAATATTGTTTAATTGCATGTAGTTTACCAATTGTTGTTCCTGCACAAATTACTTTATTTTCTGATATTTTATCATAAAACAATTCTCCTGTTATTTCCTCTAGACGTTTTAACCATGGAGTATTACAGGCTGAATCTTGATTTATATTGATTCCCTCTAAAAATCCATACAAGTCGACATTATTATCATAATTATATTGTTCTATATTTTTTTGAAAGATAACATCTCTAAAATCACATACTAATACTAAATCACTAGTAATGATACCTTGATCTACATATTGTTTTTTGATAATAAATCGATGACAATTTAGTGGAAATTTCATAGTAATATTATCAAGTAAACCATATATATTATCAAATTTCTCTTTTAATTTATTAATATTGTTCATATCGGTTTGTTTTACAATAATATATACATTTCCGCTAAATCCTGTATCACGCAATGATCCACAAAACCGTTCAAATATTTCATATGAATATCCTGTTGCATATGTTAAAATAGAGATGTTTGATGCCATAATAATATATTATACTATTATTATAGTATAAAATTAATCACATATAGGATTTACCGGAAATATTATTCTTTTACATCTAATACATCAGATGATGGAATCACAACCACATTAATCAATGTATCATTTGAATCAGTTGGTTTTAATTCTGTTTGCCCTTGAAAAATATGCTGTTTCATTTGTAGACGATTTTCAAATTGTGATGCTTTTCGCCTCGTGGATACATTTTCATCAATTATAAATTTACGCTTCTCCGCATCAATTTCCTCTTGAATTTTCCGATGACGCTCCTCCATGGCACGTTGAAATTCCTCCTCCGTGTGTTGTGCTGTGATTTTCTGCAATTGTATTTCTTCTTCAATACGTTGTTTACGATCATTTAGCGCTTCATTCAAGCGTTCCTCCACCTGTTTTTTAATGCTTTCCTGTATATGCGGTGATACCAGTTCAGACAGAGTATTCTTCTTGTGGCGTAGCAGCAAGGCAGCCTCCGTAGCAACTTGTTTGAGACGCGTCTCTGAACTTTCAAATACCCGCGTATGTTCCAATGAACCACAAATATCGGGCTTTTTCAGATCCTTAATCGAACCAAATTCTTTTTCAAATAAGGTAATGGACTCCTCAGGAATAGGTGGCGACTGCTCAATTAATCGGTCCAAATCCGCACGACAAATCTTCAAAAAATCAAGAGAGTCCATGCGATCATCAGGCTTGAGTGCCAATTCTACCGCGATCAAACGCTGAAATTTACCCCATGCAATCGAGGCCACGCGGTGCGACTCTTCCAGCTGTGCATACCGTAAATAGTTCCCAATTGTTGTAAGAAGACCTGCAAAAAGAGAGATGCCTCCAATGGCAAAACTAGCATACTTTTTGGTCATATCATCTGTAAACAATGATTGAATACCAAAGTTTGCGGTTCCACCTAAAGTAGAAAGAATAATAACAGGCAAATTTATCCACAATGTTTTACTGTGATAAAATTTTTCTGATTTATCATGTAACCATCGATAACACATCGCAAGATCGGACCATTCTGCCATTAGTCGTTCTTGTTCTTTCGACCATCCATTTAAAAACCGACGCGGTTTATCCTCTTCTGAACGCGTAGGAGATACGGAACGGGAACGGACAGGACTCTCTGTTCCATTGATCACATTCACCCCTTGTTCTGTCATTCTTACTTGTATTTCTATTTTATTTCTTCTTCCACTTTTTCTTCGACTCCATACCCAATTTATAAATTGCCTCTACTTCTTTTTCTGTGAGTGTGGCTGGATTGACGCCATTTGGCAGGGACACAAACTGTGCCTTTTTAAGGGAAGTCTTCATAATATAAGGCCCATATTGTCCCGTTCGAATAACATATTCTTTAAATTGTTTAAGAGGTCCCGTCTGTGTCTTGGCTTCGAATCGTGCAATGGTTGCCGCCTCCTCTTCTATTTGATAGGGAATAGAGAGGTCGCCACACTGAAGATACTCTCCAAACTTCCCCGTTTTTTTATAAATAGGCTGGTCGCGCCATGATCCTACTATTTCTCCTTTCTTTTCCTCTTGTTTTTCATTACGAAATGCTTTGGCACGTTCTTCTGTTATATCCTCCCATGCGACGCCCACTGGCCACCCTAGAAACTGTGTTTCTGTGCCTTCGATTAATAAGAGAGGACCCTTCTTGGACTGTACTGCCTTTAGGCCATCCCCAAAATCTTTGATCTTCGGTGTACTGGATTGTTTTGTATTCAAGGCATGATACCGTTCTTGATAGGACGCCCAGGTATCTCGCAGGATTTGCTTCTCGTGCTCTGCGCCTTCTGCGATTTGATCTAAGCGTCGCTCCATTTGTGCTGTAAATTCATAGGCAAAGAGATCGTCGAAATGTTTTCGCACATACTGCAAAACAGCATAACCGAGCTCAGTAGGGACTAGTTTCTTCTTTTCACCTCCGACTTTCTTGTTCTGCTCCGTTATACAAGGCGGCCATTTTCTAGGCGGTGTCGTGTATTCTTTGACACGTACCTCTTTTGGGGGAAGATCGCGGACCTCTACATAGTCTCTCTCTTGAATAGCAGCAATTAATGATGCAAATGTAGACGGACGGCCAATTCCATATGACTCTAGTTCTCGAATCAATGTAGCTTCTGTATATCGACCCTGTGCCTTTGTCTCTTTTGGCTGCGCCCCCATCTGTGTCCATTGTACCGTTGCACCAACACGAAGATACTGGACATCTTCCCATCTTTGTTCCTTTTCCTCTTCCTTTTCTTCTAAATCTGCCACATGTCCTGCGCGTTTCCACCCTGGAAATATAGTATGACTCCATTGCGATCGCCATATAAAATCCGTATCATCTTTGATTTGTGTTCGAACAATACACGTCTCTCCTTTGGCAGCCGACATCAGTGATTGAATGGCACGGCGCCAAATCAGCTGATATACTCTCTGTTCCTGAGGCTCCCCATCAATATGTGGAATCTCCATATGCGTAGGCCGAATGGCCTCATGTGCCTCTTGGGCATTTAGTTGCTCCACGGGCTCCTTCTTGGCGGAACCCTTCTTGGATGAATCCTTCTTGGATGAATCCTTCTTTTCCAAATCCCTCTTTAACACATATTCTTCTCCATATTTCTCTTCAATCCATTTTTCGCCCTCTTTTATTGCCTCCTCCGAAAGAACAGCCTTATCTGTTCGCATATAGGTGATATGACCTGCTTCATATAAACGCTGTGCCACCATCATGGTATTTTTTGGATTCATGCCAAATAGCGCACTGGTTTGTTGTTGAAGTGTACTGGTAATCAATGGCTGCGGAGCAGATTCTGTCCATGGTTTAATCGTTTTTTCTAGAATTGTACCCTGTGACTCTTTATTTACTTGTTCCATATAATTTACAACGGACTCTTCATCTTCCAATTCATCTTCCATAACAGCGTCATATGTTCCTTTTTCAGCCAACCAGGTTGTATTTAATTTCCAGCTGGAACTGGACTGAAATGCACGAATATGGTCTTCTCGCTCAATCACCAGCCGAAGTGCAGGTGTTTGACACCGTCCTGCCGATAATGCATGAGGAACATTTTTCCACAAGAGAGAACTGATGGTAAACCCAATCATCATATCCAATACGGCACGGGACTGTTGTGCATGAACACGATTCATATCAAGTGATCGTGGATTTGCCATTGCCACTTGGATGGCTTTTTCTGTAATTTCATGAAAGACCACTCGCGGTGTAGTACCTGGTTCCAATTTGAGCAATTGACATACCGAATAGGAAATAAATTCTCCCTCTCGATCATCATCCGATGCCAAATAGACTCCCGATGCCTTACGAGCCGCATCTTTGAGTTGCTGAATGGCCTTTGCTTTTGCACCAAGCCATTCATATTTTACGTCAAAATCTCTATCTAACCCAATGGAACGAAGATCCGGTGGAAGAGCGCGAATATGACCCATGGTAGCAATAACACGCCATCCTGATCCTAGAAATCCTTGGATTTTTTGACACTTTGCAGGTGATTCAACAATCACAAGACGATACGTCATACATCTTATCATGACACGATATTCATGTCAATTTTTTATCTATTTGAACTAGATGACACGAGATTCAATCGAAATCATGCTGGATGCATTTGTTGCGGCTGCACTAAATATTGGTGCAGTCTATATTGCTGCGTTCACATATCAACTAAATTGGATGGGCGTTATGTCGGTTATGGTAGTTGCTGCTCTTATTACGGCAATTCTGACCCGCATGTTCGTCGCCAAAATCATGGCTACAAAACAAGCACCAGGTATGGCAATGAATGAAGCCGTGGGTGCCCTTCTTATTGCAATCATTGGCGGCATCGCTGTCTTTGCCATGTTGATCAATCGCTTTGATTTGCCCTCTGCACTTGGCATCTCTCTTCTGTCCGGTCTATTAACATCGTTAATTCGCCATTTGTTGTCGTAAATATATTCGTTAAAAAATAAACAATCATACCAGTTATGTGTGGTATTATTGCCTATTTAGGATCAGATTCTGCAGCGGATCGTGTCCTGCAAGGTCTTTCCTTGCTTCAAAATCGCGGATATGATTCTGCAGGAATCGGCACTCTTTCTTCTGATTCATCGCTGGTTCTTCATAAATTTGCCAGTCGCACAGATCGGACTAGTATTGAATTATTAGAGGAACATAAACATTCTCATGCAGGACATACCATTGGCATTGGACATACGCGTTGGGCTACACATGGTGCAAAAACAGATGATAATGCGCATCCTCATGTAGATTCCAAACGTCAATTCGCAGTAGTTCATAATGGAATTATTGAGAATTATTTTGAATTGAAGCAGAAATTAGTCAAAGAAGGATATGTATTTGACAGCCAAACCGATACAGAAGTAATTCCTAAATTGCTTGAATTTTATTGGGAAAAAGAACAAAAGCGTTGTATGGAACATAATACAGAGCATGATATTGAAAATAATGTGATTAAACGAGCTATTTCCGATCTAGAAGGAACGTGGGCGCTTTGCATTCTTTGTACTCTTGAACCTGATGTGCTCTACCTCTGTAAAAATGGCAGCCCACTTGTACTATCCTATCATGAGACATGTATCATGGTAGCAAGTGAATCCTTACCCCTTTCCATTTATTTTAATCAATTTATTGCATTGCAGGACCATGATATCATTCGAATTCATAAAAAAGAGGGAATGATTCAATTTCATCCTCGTCGAGAACATACCATGCGTGTCATTGAAAATAAGGTGTCTGAAATTTCTTGTGCACCTTACCCATTTTGGACCATTAAAGAAATTTATGAACAACCTGAAAGTCTGCTACGAACCTTAAATATGGGCGGCCGCCTCGTAGGAGAGGATCATGTTAAATTAGGCGGTCTCGACGCAAAACGCGATCGACTTCTTCAAATCGATCATCTTCTTCTTCTAGGATGCGGTACAAGCTACCATGCAGGTCAAATTGGAGCAACTATCATAAAAGGATTCAAATGCTTTCATAGTGTACAATGCATCGATGCCAGTGAATGGAGTGAGGCAGATCTTCCCCTACATGGGTCCGTTGGTGTTGTACTCTTGTCTCAGTCAGGAGAAACCAAAGATGTTCATCAATGTCTTCCTCTTCTTCGTGCTAAAGATTATATCATTCTCTCCATTGTTAATGTAGTCGGTTCTCTTCTCGCGCGAGAGAGCGATTGTGGAATTTATTTAAATGCAGGGCGAGAAGTAGGTGTAGCCAGTACCAAATCCTTTACTAGTCAGATTGTTGCATTAACCCTATTAGGATTATGGTTTTCTCAGAATCGCGGCAGCCATCAGACCTTGCGAACTCATTATATTCGACATCTTCGTTCCTTGTCTATGGATGTAGAAGCAGCTATTCATAGCCTATCGGGGCCTATGGAGCGACTAGCGCGATCAATACAAAATGTGGAGCATCTCTTTATTTTAGGACGCGGGGCCATGAAATTTATTGCCGATGAAGGTGCCCTGAAAATTAAAGAAATTGCCTATATCCACGCAGAAGGATATGCAGGAGGAGCATTAAAGCATGGGCCATTTGCTTTAATTGATTCAAACACAGTTATTATTCTATTAGCTCCACAAGATGAGCATTTTGTGAAAATGATTCACGCTGCATCCGAAATTCATTCTCGTCGCGCTCGTATAATCTTAATCACCAATTCCACCAATGATACATCCTATTCTCGTGCCTTATTTGAAGAGATTATTGTTGTACCCAACAATCCTTACTTTCAAACGGTGCTCAGTATTCTGCCTCTTCAGCTACTCGCCTATGAATTGGCCATTTGTAAGGGATATGATCCTGATTTTCCACGTAATTTAGCAAAAGTGGTTACTGTCTTGTAATGCGCTGTCTTGTAATTATTGAAGATCACCTGTCCATTGAAACACAATACCATCTGTGGTAACATACCATGACCATTCCGATTCGATAATTATGATATAATTTAAGTTATAATCAATCGTAATATTAATTATAATTTATGTAGGTTACGACCAATCAATTACAAGATAGGTTCTTCTTGCATCTGTTCGGACATGACAGCCAATAAATTGCTCTTGCACCTGAATGATAAATTGTCGTAGATATTTCTCATCGGACGAGGTAGGAATCAAATGAAGACCAAACCATGTATATTGTTTGGTCTCTATATGGCGGGACAGGTATTGTTTAAATTCATTACATAAGCAGCGAACATATTCATTAAGTTTCTTCTGAATTTCTTGGTCCTTTTCTTCTTCTTGTAATTTCTCTAAGGTAACCGTTTGAAGATACTCGCGTGTAATAGGAAATTTCATTATCATATAGGTATTATATGTCTTTAAATATGAGAAAATGATAGATATCCAATAATGTCTTCTAAAAAGGATTTTCTTCTGAGTTTTTACACCATATAATCTTATTTTTGGAAATTGCACTCTCTGTCCTATCAGAAGAGAATCTATCCTGATTTTTACGTAATTTACCAAAAGTGGTTACGGTAGATGGGTGAGAGTATAAAATAACATTCCATTCCCTTCATTAGGATGGCCACCATCAATCAATCAAGTGGTCAAGGGGCTCTGTTTGAATTAGTGGCCCGTGGCGTAAAAGATCAATATTTTGTAAAAGATGCAAAGGAGAGCACCTTTCCATATGATGCTCGGTATCATTCCTCTGCACATCATTTACCCGAACGTCGAACAGAAGTACCCATTACTACCACAACCTTTGGCAATTCATTTGAAGTTGAGATTGATCCCTATGGCGATGTTCTTACCGAATGCGCCTTAGAAATTGATTTACCTACCTGGCTTCCTTCTCTGCCTCGTCTTCTAAATGGACAACCTTGTCACCCTTCTGTGGTAAACGGGCTCTATCCTATTACCACCAATGATCCTGCACATTTATCCTATGGATATGTAAATGCAATAGGGTATTTTCTCTTTGAAAAGATACAATTCTTTCAAGACCAGTTTCTTATTCAAGAATGGAGCGGCGATGGTCTCTATGCCAAACAAATATCAGAAGGATCCTGGAATCGCAGCTTTTTAAAACAAGTGAATGGTGGACTTATTGAAACCATGAATCCATACACCGATGTACCCACTGTGCGAGGCATTCAACTTCGAGCGACTCCTGGTCATCTACGCATTATTCTTCCTCTTCCAGGTATGCAGTGTCCAGGCGATGCGGGATTTCCCCTTGTGGCCATGGCCTGGCAGAAGTTTCGAATCAAAGGTGTATTGCGCCGTCTAGAAGATTTGGTCGTATGTAGTGATCCAACCATATTTAAACCTGCGCCCTGGAATGTTCCACAATTTACCTATACCTTTCCGGATGGAACACCCTATGTGTTTTCTCCCAAACCATTTTCACAAATTGGACAACCGACCATTATGTTATCTACCATTCAACACTATGTCCCTCCTGCTATCCAAGAAGAACTTCGCTCCAAACCCATTCAACTTCCCTTTCGCCGTCAATTTGAAAATAATTTCACATTTGGAGAACTCGATTACATTCCCTTAGATAAGGGCGGTACCGCGGCAGTTACTCGCTATCTAGATGGCCGACATCCTACAGAAAAAATCTTTTGGTTTTTTCGTAATTACAATTCTATCGATAACAATCAACTGGATCATTTTGAAAATGACTATTTTACACTCCGCACTCCCACAGAAACACAGCCCTATACCATACCCTATGGTGAATTTTATTATCGTATGAAACTGATTATTGCAGGTAAAGATCGCGAATTGATTCATGAGCCATTCTTGTGGGATTCCATTTGTCAACTAGCAAAGGATGAAAAGGGGAATGGAAAGAAGTTAGGAGAAATGAAATGGTCAACGGGAGAAACATATGGTACGGTATATCCTGCGGCACGTCAGCCCGAAGGAACCGTAAATTTAACGACCGCGGACCGACCCACACTTTATCTAGAATTAGCAAATGTTACATTAAATCCTACCTTGGCACAGCGCAAATCAGAATTTCGCGTATTTACAGAAGGGTGGAATGTCTATGAAGTGAAAGAAGGACGAGGCCGCTTATTATTTGCGAATTAAGATAGCATCTTAGTAGCGTAATGAGTACGGTACACCGATATACCATAAAGAAAACCGGTAATCTTCACCGTTCTCTTTGTGTGGGGATTCTTACGCTTCCACATTTACGAAAAACAAGACATGGAACCTCTCATATTATGAAATCCTATGTAGATTGGTTTGAAAATCGAGGAGTGCGGGTTCTTCCCATTCCCTATGATACTCCTCATCCTGAATCCTATTTTCCCCTTATAAATGGTCTCTTTATTCCAGGTACGGATAAAGGATATGACGTTAACAATGCAACCTTGATGAAAACGGTTACTCGTTTTTTTGAATTATCCCTTCGACCAAAAGAGTACTTTCCCATTTGGGGCACGTGTTTCGGATTTCAACTCCTTCTTTTTTTAGTGGGAGGGTTCACACGACTAAAACATCACGAAGCTGAAGGATTTTTGCCGATTCAATTAACATCCGCTGCACCCCATTCACGAATGATGCAATCCATTACAAAAGCATCCATGGTACAAGATCATGAATATGGCATTTCTCCTGAACAATTTATGAAGAACGATCATTTGCGCCGATTTTATCGTATATTAGCAACTGCCGTCGATAGTAATGGAAAGGAATATGTGGCGGCCATGGAAGGAAAATATTATCCCATCTATGGTGTCCAGGGGCATCCTGAACGCCGCCGCGGCCGCCCCTTTTTAGATTTCTTTATCTCTGAATTAAAAAAGAATTCACATCGCGCGACACATCCTTTTATGAGATCCATGTATACACCACAAATGTGTAGTCAATACAACGATCCGTCTATATTATGTTATTTTTTCTAAGCCTTACAGCCTCCCTTCATCCAGGCAATAACCTTCATGGTATCCGAGGATTGAAAAATGGGCTGAGGAACACCATTCAAAATGGCAAGAAAACAGGGAATGCTTTTTACACCGCAATAGCCTGGAGTATAATCATTTTCATCCAAATCACACTCGTACCACTTGATATTTGGATGAAGATTGAGAAGCATATTGGTATCAATTCGCTTACAGGGTCCGCACCAGGACGCTGTAAACTTAATAATCACAATGGGATCATGCGGGTTGGGGGGATTTTTTTGGATCAGACTTTCGAAAAACTCCTGGTTCGGGAGGAGTGTCATCTTTCTCAGGTCGGTCATTCTTAATGCGTCGATAGGTCAAAAAGAATCCGGAAAGAACGATGAGGGCAAATGTACCTAGAAGAGTATAGGGCAGCACATTTAAGCTGGATTCGAGAGATCCACCTTGTTGTGGTCTTGCAATTGCTGCTGCTTGTAAGGCTGCATCTACCGGTGCCTGAACTGGATTGGGTACTGACATTCCTTTAATAATATCACCCGTCTGTTTTACTGTACTCGCAATCGTACTTACAGTTCCAATGGTTGTATTCCATGTATCTAGAATACGTTCACCTAAACTGGTAATCGGGCGAATAATTGCGCCAACCATCGATGTGGGATCAATTATGCCACCAAACGAAGTGAAACCACCAGGCGGCCCTCCAAAATAATCATTGTATTCACTAATAACCGATTTGGTATTTGTAAAAAATCGAAAAGCTCGATAAAACCACCAAACAAATGCGATCGGTAGGCCAATGATAGAAATGCAGCATACCAAACGAATCAATCCTGAATTATTATCTCCCACGAGAAAGGAATCAAGTCCAAAAATACCACCAAAAAACAGCGCCAGGGAATAAAAGAAAAACGTCAAATGATTGGAATCCGCCTCATTTCTTCCCAGCGCACCAGCACCAATTCCTCTTGGGCCCCATAGAGGAATATTAAGACCAAATACTTTGATTACATCCTTTGTAGTAAGCGCCATGACGGCATCATAAATCCACCAGGCTCCAAACAACATTCCATTTGTCAATAATTTAGCGGCAAATGTCATAGGTGAACGTAAATATAAGTGATCCAACGCTAAGAATCCGCCTAATACAGATAAAATAACAAAGAGATCATAAGACAAAAAAGCACCCCGCTGTTGTTTCGATGAAATTTCAGGACCCACATCACCTTGCTCCCAGTATTCTAACTTATTTACACCAGGAGGAGGGCGCTTTGTTTTTGCCTCAAATTCTTTATCCGCTTTCTGTCGTTCAAATAATTTGTCCGCATCTTGCTGCTGACTTTTATGATGTTGTTCGAGCTCCTCTTTTCGCTCCTTTGGACGAGATTCTTTTCCTTCCTCATATTCCTTTGTCTCGTCATTTCGACGTTTTTGATCTTCTTCTTTGCGTTTCTTCGCAGCACATTCCTCTTCGAATTTTCGCTTTAATCGCTCCTGCTCCGCTTGTGATTTATTTGCAAGTTCTTCTGCGGTAGGAGGAGGACAGGCACGTGGTTCTGAGGCAGCTTTATTTGGTGCTGCATTTTGTGCTGCTTTTTGTGCTGCAATGGGCGAACCATTTGGGTTTAGTCCAACTGCTGCAGGGGGTGGAGCAGACGGAGTATTGCCTGGTGGAGAAGTATTGCCTGATGGAGCAGGTTCGCTCATTATTACTGTCTAGTGTGACTTTTTTGTATCATCTTTCTCCCACCTTAGATTGTAAAGAGTAGACCACCGAAACCATTGATCACGCGAAATACATTATAATTGTGTGCATACACCACAATATGACAATTGCCTCGCTGACGCCATGCAGGTTGAATAAGCGGGTTGCTGAGAACGGGGTTCATTTGGATCTGCCAAACAATGCTATCAATTCGACTAGCATTCATTGTTCCCGTAGGCTGCGAATCCTCAGGTCGAAGCGCAAATGAATAGCTATAAATAAAGGAGTTGACCGGAGTGGTCGTATGATGTTCATAGGGCTGCTGGAGTCGAAAGTAGGGCGGACTACGCTCTGCAAATCGATCATATCCATCCAATTGTAACTTGGCAGCAGAGATGAGATCTAGCCGCCCCGCTGGTGCATTAGAGTTAATATAAGGAACAACAAGAGCAGGAGATTGTTCTCCAATCGCCAAATTGCTATAATTGAACCATTCATTACGATTAATCATTTCATCACGCTGTGCCACAAAGATAAATTCCTTAATGGGATGATTAAATTCAACCGAAATGGTTGCGGTCGTCTGTTGTGCCGTAATCGAATAGGGCGGTGTATACTGTACTTGCTCAATGATGTATTCATGGGAGTTACTAACAAATCGTCGACGCTCTTCCACATCTAAGTAGACGTATTCTCCCCATAACATCATATTTACAATCTGCGTTGTACAATCAACCTGTGTACTACATGCAGGAAGCCATTGCTGAGTCGGAGAAGCCGGATTGGGAGGAGGGATCCAAAATAATTGCTGTAAGGGTCGGAGCGTAATATTAATACGAATCTGACTATACTGTAGTGCCAAGAGAGGTAGATAAAGACCAGGATTGCTACAAAAATAGAACTGGAGGGGAATCAAGAGACGCAATCCTGCGGAGCTGTCTCCTGGTATTAAATTTGGGGGATTATACGGTTCCATGCGCCCAATCATTTCATTTAGTGCCTCTCGCTGACCAGCAGGTGTCGTAAGCTGTGTCCATAGTTCCATCCATTCTCCTGTTTGCCGATCAATCTCTTGTTCACCCACTTCAAATGTAATTTCCTGGATAAGAGCATGTCCAACCGAATTAGTATACGAAATAATTGCACCTGAGGTATCTCGAAGTTGTGGCAAGGTTACATCCAAATAGACCTTTCCTAATAGATCGCCGCGGCGTGGAATCAAACAAGTAATTCGTTGACCAAAATTTGGGGTACCATCAAAATACATAGGTTGTGATTCCGTAGCAAAATTTGTATGGCGACGATATACCATTTTAAAAAAACTAATTTGAGGGTTTCCTGTGAGGAATAAGTCTTGTTTTCCTGTGGCGACGAGTTGTAATAAACCTCCTCCCGCTGGCATCCTGTTAGTTGTTCCGGATATTTAAGATGGAGAGCCTATGCGCACTTGAACCCCATATTTTCAGATGCGTTTGATAGATGAGCTCGACGGGCATAACACCCGTTAATGGCGGTGGTATCATTCTTCGAACCTATCTTACTGATGTAACCAATGAATCATATATGCTTGGGAAATATGACTATCCTGTAGGAAGTAATGATGTTCTCATAACATCCACAAATGGGCTATTAATTTCTACTACATCGATTACAGTATCTAGCCTTCGGGCAAGTTCCATCTATGCATCGGATCTTACCTGCGACCTCTTTACCATTTGTACAATTGCCATTTCCTCCTTTGATTCAACCAGTTTAAATGAATTGACCGTATATGCTGGTTCACTTGCCTTTACTACTCTGACTGCATCCACCTTTACGGCACCTGCCATTCTTACCTCTTCTATCGTTGTCATAGATCAAACCTTTTCCTCCTTGACAGGGGGGAGTACCATTGAAACAACCTCTTTATTTTCAGGAGCGATTACTGTTACAGATACTGTCGTATCCAGTATTATAGTGGATATCGGTTCTACATCTTCCCTATTTGTTTCTACCATTGCTACAAATGATGAAATCTTCACTACACTGCAAGGAAGTAGCATTCGCACGGATAACCTAATTACAACCAATCTGATTACGATTAGCAAGAGTGTATCCTCTGCTACAGGGAATACCATTTCTGTCACATCACTTGTTACATCAAGTCTTGGATGTGGTACACTAGAAGTCAATAGTACCAATCTAAGTAGCATTTTTTACTCGACTATATTTCCTATTTTTACGTTTGCCAGTAGTATTTCCGTTGATAACTATATTATTAATCAGGCAGTAACGGGAGTTACTATAAAAATGGAATCTGTTTATCCTTTTACCAATATAGTTCTTTCCTCTATTCAAGCAGAATTAGATCATGCTCCCTTGATTCCGCAACTCTATACCTTTGGATCCAGTATTCAAAATCGATGGATCGCAACAGGAAATGGTGTCTCCTCTTTGGCATATTCCAATAATGGGCTACAGTGGATAACCGTCAGTACACCAAATGTGATGTTTACTACACAGGGAAATGGCGTAAGCTGGAATGGTATCATGTGGGTTGCCATGGGATCAGGAACAAATAGTGTGGCGTATTCTAATAATGGTATTGCATGGACATCCTCTGTCAGTGGCAATAGCCTCTTTACAACAGGAAATGGGGTCGCCTGGAATGGTTCCATGTGGGTTGGCGTCGGTGCAGGAACAACCTCTATTGCCTATTCTAATAATGGAACCACATGGACCAGTGCAACAAATCTATTTACCACAGGATTTGCCACTGCTTGGAATGGAAGACGATGGGTTGCAGTAGGAGCAGGAACCAATCGTATTGGCTATTCAGATGATGGTATCACCTGGACGGCTTCTGCAAGTGGTAACAGTATGATTACCAGTAGTGCCCAAGATATCGCCTGGAATGGTTCCATGTGGGTCGCTATAGGTGCAGGTGGAAATTCCGTGGCCTATTCCTATGATGGAGCAACCTGGTTGTCATCCCTTAATGGAAATACAATTCTCTCCAATGGACGAGGCATTGCCTGGAATGGTTCTACATGGGTTATTACAGGAAGTGGCTCTACTAGCATGGGATGGTCCTATGACGGTGTAACATGGTCTTCTTCTGTAAATGGAAATACCATTTTTACAACATATGGCAATGGGGTTGCCTGGAATGGTGCCATGTGGGTTGCCACGGGATCAGGTACAAATTCAATCGGTTATTCTTATGATGGTTCGAATTGGTTTGGTTTAACCTCCACTATGTTTACACAAGGAAGCAAGGTGGCCTATAATTATCGCCGCCCCTATCAACTGATCTTTCCATCTACATCTACACTTGCTATTATTAGTAGCCTATCAGGTGTTACACTTCCTCTATCTACCCTATCTAGTAGCCGCGTTGATATTGTTAGCGAGTCCTATTACAATGAGGGATTTACGAATTTATCCGTTATTATGAAAACGAAAACCTTCTAACCTTGTATATAGATGAGTTCGTCAGGTATCACCCCTATTAATAGTGGTCCTTTTATCATTCGAACCTATTTAGACCAATCCGAACAAAATACCTATCTTGTTGGGCCCTATGATTATCCTGTTTCCAGCAATTATCTACTTATTACCTCTACCAATGGTTTATTAGCTCCCACCAATAACCCCTATATATCCAGCGTCACTGTTTCTACACTTGTTGCAACAACGGTTACGGTGGATGATTTTTACCCATCAACCTTTATTATTTCGTCCAATACGGTGAGTAGCATCAGTGTTTCCTCTCTTTTTGCATCGTCCTTTACCATGGACAGTGGAACCATTTCAGGGATAACAATGACGGTATCTACATTGTCCGCATCCTCCATTGCGGTAGGAAATGAAACCTTTCTAACTCTAACAGGTAGCAGCATTTCCACGGGATCCATTTTTACTAATTATGTACAAACACAGGGTGAAATATGCTATACATTAACGGGAAATGCTATGTTTATTAGTTCACTTACTGCATCATCCATTGTAGTAGGTAGTGAAACATTTTCAACCCTTACAGGAAGTAGCATTACTACAAATTCATTGACAGCATCCTCTTGTTCTGTTATCAATGAGACCTTCTCGGCGTTAACAGGAAGCAGTATCATTGCCTCACAATTATTCGCATCTTATCTTTCTACTTCCATTGTATCCACCACTGTATTATATACATGTACATTTACCATTCAGAACTTTATTACATCCAGTATTACAACGAATGACATTTCTGTCCATACTTATAATATAAATCAGGCAGTTACAGGCACAACCCTTAAGAAGAATTCAATCAATATCTTTCAACCTACCGTCGTAAGCATGTATTCGAATGATATTCAAGGGAATTTAGATCAATATCCTCTTGCTACACAAAGGTATTACTTTGGAGCATCGATTCCAAATCAATGGGTGGCAGTTAGCAATGGTATAAATGATATTACATACTCCAGCGATGGCATCAATTGGTCCTATACAAGTAGTCTCCTTTCAGGAGGATATGGAGCAAAAGGGATCGACTGGAATGGCGCCTACTGGGTGGCAGTAGGAGGTGGTTCAACCAATTCAACCATTGAATATTCCCGTGATGGAATCAATTGGTCATCAATTGATGGTATGTTTAATGTCTTTTCAGGGGGATATGGAAATAGCGTTAAAGCAAATGGTAATTTATGGGTTGCAGTAGGAAAAAGACAAAGTACGAGCGCGATTGCCTTTTCTCCAGGAATTACGACCTGGTTTGCAGCAACCATTCCTAGTACCACCGTTACTGAATGGAGTGATGTTGCATGTAATGGAGATGTATGGGTAACTGTCGGCCAAGGTGCCAATTCTACACTTGTTTCACTTGGAGGCATTACCTGGACATCAAATCAAAATAGCAATCAACTAAACACTGGAAATGCAATTGCATGGAATGGAAATCAATGGGTTATAGTTGGAAGTGGAGGTTATACTGCAGCATACTCTCCTGATACGACTATTCCCTCTACAGGAATGACATGGTATGGTGCAAACCCATTTCCAGGAGGATGGGGAAATGATATCGCATGGAATGGAACCATGTGGATCGCTGCTGGTAAGAGTAATACAGCGATGACTTCCTATTCTTATAATGGTTCGACATGGTTTGATGGAATAGGCATTTTGACGGATACATTTGGAAATAGTGTAGAGGGAACAAGTGTAACATGGAGTGGATCAATGTGGACTGTTATTGGACAAAGTGCAAGTACAATCTATTATTTACGATCATTGAGTGGTTATAATAAAAGTTGGTCATTTACTACAATTCCAAAATATAGTACAATCAATATTGGTACAACAAATAATATTGCATACAATTATCGACGTCCCTATCGTATAGATTTTCCAAGTACATTCACCAATGGATTTGTTCTTAGTCTTTCAGGATATTCTTTCCCACTTCTTATTTCCTCTTCGGGTGGACAGGGTGAAGTTGTCAAGCGTTTTGATGTTATTAGTGATTCCTATTATAATAATGGATACACCAATTTTTCGATGAATGTTCGAATGCAAACAATTCCTAGCCAATATTAACTAGTTTTATACAAGTTGAATTGGAATTTTCCATAGAGTCCCATTCATACTAATTAAGATAGAGGAATATGTATCTGCTCCTGTATTACTGTATGATGTTACCGAAGCAAATGTATTAGGACGCATAATAATACTAGAAAAGATTAATTGATTGGTACTTACTGTAACGGTTTCCAATGTAGATCCACTTTTTGTACTTGAAATAACATTAAGCGTATTGACAGTAATGGTACTTCCTGTCAACGTTGAATAGGTGACTGCATTAGCATTGATCGTTGATGCTGTTACTGTAGAGTTGATGGTAATGGTATTGGCTGTCACAGTAGAAACAGTGAGTGTCGAGTTAATTGTTGCAGTGTTTGCAGTAATGGTGCTTCCTGTTAGTGTTGAATAAGTAATATTAACTGCATTAATCGTCGATGCCGTTAGTGTGGAGTTGATTGTCTGTGTATTTGCAGTAATCGTGCTTCCTGTTAACGTAGAATAGGTAATATTAATTGCATTAATCGTCGATGCAGTGACTGTGGAGTTAATCGTCTGTGTGTTGGCAGTAATCGTGCTTCCCGTTAGTGTGGAATAGGTAACCGCATTTGCATTTATGGTAGAAGCAGTAAGTGTAGAGTTAATCGTTATTGTGTTTGCAGTAATGGTACTTCCTGTTAGCGAAGAATAAGTAAATGCATTCACATTCAGTGTTGATGCGGTTAGTGTGGAGTTAATCGTTATTGTGTTTGCAGTAATGGTACTTCCCGTTAGTGTAGAATAGGTAATATTAACTGCATTGATTGTTGATGCCGTTAGTGTGGAGTTAATCGTCTGTGTGTTGGCAGTAATGGTGCTTCCTGTTAGTGTGGAATAGGTAATATTAACTGCATTGATTGTCGATGCCGTTAGTGTGGAGTTAATCGTCTGTGTGTTGGCAGTAATGGTGCTTCCTGTTAGCGAAGAATAAGTAACCGCATTTGCATTGATTGTAGATGCCGTTAACGTAGAGTTAATTGTCTGTGTGTTGGTAGTAATCGTGCTTCCCGTTAACGTAGAATAAGTAAATGCATTCACATTCAGTGTTGATGCCGCCAGTGTAGAGTTAATCGTTATTGTGTTTGCAGTAATGGTACTTCCTGTTAGCGAAGAATAAGTAAATGCATTTACATTCATGGTAGATGCGGTTAGTGTAGAGTTAATCGTTATTGTGTTTGCAGTAATGGTACTTCCTGTTAGCGAAGAATAGGTAACCGCATTTGCATTGATTGTCGATGCTGTTAGTGTGGAATTAATGATCTGTGTATTGGCAGTGATCGTACTTCCTGATAGAGTTGAAAATGCGAGTGTATTAATATTCATGGTAGATGCCGTTAGAGTCGAGTTAATGGTTATCGTATTCGCAGTAATCGTACTTCCTGTTAGCGAAGAATAGGTAACCACATTTGCATTGATTGTTGATGCCGTTAGCGTAGAATTAATTGTCTGTGTATTGGCAGTAATTGTACTTCCTGATAGAGTAGAATACGTGATATTAATTGCATTTACCGTTGAAACTGTGATTGTTGAGTTAATCGTCATTGTATTCGCAGTAATGGTACTTCCTGATAGAGTTGAAAATGCGAGTGTATTAATATTCATGGTAGAAGCAGTTAGCGTGGAATTAACTGTTATGGTATTCGCAGTAATAGTACTTCCTGATAATGTAGAATAGGTAATATTAACCGCATTTATGGTAGAAGCAGTTAGTGTAGAGTTAACAGTAACTGTATTTGCTGTGAGTGTACTTCCTGACAATGTAGAATACGTAATATTGATTGCATTCATAGTAGAAACTGTTGCAGTAGAATTAACAGTAAGAGTATTTGTAGTAATATTGCTTCCAATCAATGACGAAATAAATAAGTTTGTTGTACTAACAGTAGATGCGGAGATAGTAGAATTGACAGTTGCCATATTAGTAGCGATGGTACTTCCTGTCATAGTAGAAAATGCAAGTGTAACTGTGATAATCGATGAAGCAGTAAGTGTCAATCCTACTGCAATTGTATTTGTACTAATGGTACTTCCTACAAGCGTAGAATAATTAAGCCGACTAAGAGTAAGTGTATTGGTACTGATCGTTGACGCATTTAGTGTAGAATTTACAGTTATATTATTCACAGTAGCTGTATTTCCTGTCATAGTAGAAAAGGTCAGATTTCCTGTGCTAATACTTGATGCATTCAATGTAGAATTAACAATTGCAAAATTCACAGTGGCTATATTACCCGATATGGTAGAAAAACTAAGATTACCTGTACTAATACTTGATGCACTTAATGTTGAGAAGTTAGCTGTATTTCCAGTAATAGTACTCCCTGTAAGGGTTGAAAAATTAATACTGATCGCATTAATCGTAGAGACAGTTAATGTATTACTAATTGTTACAAGGGGTGTTGTAATGTGAATTGCATTCATTGCATTCATATTAATTGTTGATGCATTGATAGTCACCGTTTGCGATGGATCAGTTGGTACAGGCTGAATGGTTGAAATGGATAGTGTATAGGTTGAGAAATTAAGGAAAAAGGTAATACTGCTAAACAGTGATGAATAGAGAGAAGATAAATAATCGATGGAATTCATGGTCGTCGCATTTAGTGTATTATTATTATAAGGTGTTACCAAGAATTGATTGGGTGAATTGGGATTAAATAGAAGTGGATTATTGTATGTATTGGCATTACGATTTAAAAACTGTGAAGCATGTTCTAAATTATATAGATCTTCATTCATACCTGTCCTTTCTTCTCTTTCTTTATATTACCATGAATTTAATATAAAGAAAAAATGCCTCAACCAGTAGAATGAGTCAGGCTCCTCCCGTGGGCAGTTATTATATGCCCTATGACTCAGGAAGTGATACAGATCAAGATACCGATGATGAAAGTGATCTAGCCTCGCAAGAATCAGTTGGATTTGATTCACGGTTGGATCGTGATTATGATCCACGATATGCCATTCTCCGTACGGCTGGTCCCAAAATGGATACACCTGCTGATCGATTAAAATATCGGAATTTTCATCAAACGGATTCATGGGGAGAATGGGATCCCTCTACCAATATCACTTCTCTCGCAAATTATACCTATTCTAATCCGGCCAAAGCTACACGAACCAGTCTTATTTCAATTAAATCAACGAATCGTGATAGAGCAGTATATCCTACTGCCTATAATTTTCAAATTAAATTACCACGTGTCTATCAACGTGTTACACGCTTTCAATTTACACAAATGACATTTCCTAAACCAAATGGTGCCATTGGCCTCGATACCTGGGTGACAAGTAGTTTACGTGCTAAATTTATTCTAGATGGAGTTGCTCCTGAATGTATCTCCAGTTGTTTAGCCATTGTTAATTGTACTACCTCTATGAATGGCCTTGCCATGATTGAACAAGGGCGAACTGCACCTTCAGGATCTCCCCTGTTAACAACCGTGGCAATTCCTGATGGAATTTACAGTAATCCACAACTAGCACAAGAATTAACAGTTCATGCCAATAGTACTCCGCCATTGAATCTTATTTCTTATCCTAACTTTCGTGATATATTCATGAATACACGAGATATTTCCGTCTTATTTAATGAACCTGGTGATACTTTTTTGTCTAAAGCAACTAATTATCGATATGGTGGACATACCAAAGAAAATATTATGAATACCTATTATACACAACAACACATTGACCTTTTTGTTACTATTACCGAACAAGTTGCATTTGTTGCCTATTACTTTCCCATTTTAAAGGAACTTGTTGCAACCCATCGCAGCGAACCTTTTTTAAATACAGGTGGAATGTCATTTGATGAAGTATTTACCCGTGTTATGGGCCCCTTTCAGGGGTTTGATCATCCTGTATATAGTACACTATGTACTATTAATCAGACTATATTAGATGGATATCGCAAATATTTAACATTTGAAATGCGAAATGTCAATCAATATCGATTCTCCTATGATTCACAACAAAATCGTTTTGCGATTGTACACGATACACTTCATACTTCCATTCAGCGTGATCTTGCTAAAAAGTACAGTCAGACTCTATCACAAGAATTAGCCGTCACTGGTCTTCATGCCAATTCCTTTAAAACCATGAAAACGGATGCAATTGGATATACTTCCATTTACAAACATTTGGAAACCAATCTTAGTACAATCATTGGTAATTATCATTTTGGTACTGCCTATCAATATCAGGGTGGATCACAACATATTACACAAGAGGCAACATATGATGCAGTTGCCGATCTACATCAAGATGAAGCCTTTACATCTATGTTTCAATACCAAAGCACAATTGGCAGAATCTATGGCAATTACTCAGGAATTTCCATGCAATTTACGAATTTTATTGACTATCATAGTACATTATCAAGCTATTATCAGATTGTTCAAAGTACCAATCAAGCGTTGACTGCCATTCAAATTGGAAGTCAGCGTGAATTT
>Ga0214921_10001882_pt1 | contig 35135 bp, 28 predicted proteins | sample LL1505_MetaG_FD_177992 | JGI IMG/M metagenome (GOLD analysis project Ga0214921, IMG submission 177992) | Freshwater microbial communities from Lake Lanier, Atlanta, Georgia, United States - LL-1505 | ecosystem: Environmental > Aquatic > Freshwater > Lake | place: USA: Georgia | collected... | reverse complement strand
GAACAATTCCGGCAACGCATGGCCCAGGTTGGGCGAGCCAAACTTCAGTGCCAACGGGGTTTGGATTCCTTGACTCGTCGTTCAGGGGATTTGGAGTCCAAGGTTATTTATTGGCGAGACAAAATTCAGGCTTCGGAGCAAGGCTTGGTTTTGCAGCTGGAGGCAATACCTGCGTTGGACGGGAAGACGGGGCAAGTGGCTTTGGAGGTTTTTTGTCCCCAAGCCGGATGGAATCCTTCGTATGAAATGGATGTTGATGTGAACCAATCCAAGGTGGCCCTGCGTTTGGGTGCTCAATCCTATCAGCAAAGCGGCCAGGATTGGGAGGGGATACCGGTGGAATTTTTGACCCATACCCCTTCGATGGGTTTGGAATTGCCGGTCTTAAACCCGTGGTATTTGGACTATTATCGGCCTATGGTCAAATCCTTTGATCGGATCGAAACCATTTCCTCAGAAAGCAGAAACCGTTCCCAACCATCCCGCGCTATGTCCGATGCGGCGGAACCGGCCACGGCCATGACGTGGAGCGAGTTGGAGGCATCGGGTGTGCCCATCGTGGAACGAAGTATTCAAGGCTCAGCCTTTGTGTACAAGCCCACCTCAACCTTTCGTCTTGTTTCGGGGGGGGAGTCTTGGCAACCTCTGGATGCCCGCACGGTGGAGGTGGAACTCTTGCGCTATGCCGCACCCCGTCAACAACCCCGGGTTTACCTGATGGGCATCCTAAGGGATTCCTCCTTGATGGATTGGGTGGATGGACCTTGCCTCATCTCGGTGGACGGGAACCGAGTCGGAGAACAACAAATTCGTTGGGCCCATGCGGCCGATTCGGTAGCTCTGTCGTTGGGTACGGATGAGTTGATTCAGGTTCAATACCGCCCCGCGGCTATTTTCAAAAATCAGCGATCTCGATGGGATCAATGGGTCGTTCGCCACTACGGTTATCGGGTGGATTTGAGGAACAGTCGGCCTCAGACCGTGCGCATTCGGTTGGAGGACCAGTATCCCGTGAGCCTCCAAAAGGACCTGGAAGTTTTGGATTTAACCGCCGAAGGGGCTCAATTCCCCACGGCCCCCGAAACCGCTATTCCTGGGCTGGTTCGCTGGGAATTGAAGCTGGAACCCCAGGCCCAACGCGCTTTGGAATGGGGTTTTCGGGTCAAACACCTCCGCAACAAGCCCGTGGTGGGCTTGTAGGCCTTTGGGGTTTTGGGCCTTACTTTTGCCGTTTCTTAACCCATTTGACCAACCAAAAACCTTCGTAAGTTATGAAACACCTGGGACACCCACCGTTGAATTTGCATTGGGAACGTAGCGGCCTGAACGGTGTTCAGCAAATCTTTTGGAATTTGAGTCCAGCAGAGCTTGTCGAATCTGCCTTGGCCTCGGGCGAAGGTCAACTCTGCGACAACGGGGCCTTGGCTTCGGATACCGGGGAATTTACCGGCCGTTCGCCCAAAGACCGCTTTGTGGTCAAGGATGCAATCACCGAAAATGCGGTTTGGTGGGGAGATATCAACATCCCTTTTGGTCCTGATCATTTTGATGCATTGTACGAGCGTGTTGCCGAGTATTTGGCAGGCAAAACCGTCTACGCCAGGGATGCCTACGCTTGTGCTGATCCTGACCATCGATTGAATATTCGGGTCATTACCGAACTGGCCTATTCCAATCTCTTTTGCCACAATCTTTTTCTGCGCCCAACGGCCGAAGAATTAACCCAAGCCGGTGAGCCGGAATGGACCATTGTATGCGCTCCGGGTTTCCGTGCCGAGCCCGATAGGGACCATACCCGCCAACACAATTTTGCGATACTGAATTTTACCCGAAAGGTGATCCTGATCGGGGGTACCGGTTATACCGGGGAAATGAAAAAAGGCATCTTTGGGGTCCTGAATTTTGTCCTACCTCATCACAAAAAAGTATTGTCCATGCATTGTTCCGCCAACAGCGGGGCCCAAGGGGATACGGCTTTGTTTTTTGGTTTATCGGGTACGGGCAAAACCACTTTATCGGCCGATCCGAACCGTCGCCTGATTGGGGATGATGAACACGGGTGGAGCGATACTTCGGTGTTTAATTTTGAGGGGGGGTGCTACGCCAAGTGTATCAACCTGACCCCCGAAAAGGAGCCCGAAATATGGAAAGCCATTCGTTTTGGTTCCATTGTCGAGAATATTGTTTTCAAAGAGGGTACCCGGATTGTGGATTACGATAACGGTTCCAAAACCGAAAATACCCGCTGCGCTTATCCCATTCATTACATTGACAACGCCATGGTTCCCTCCGTGGGGTCTCATCCCAAGCATTTGTTCTTTTTGACCGCGGATGCCTTTGGGGTATTGCCTCCGATTAGCCGCCTCAACGAGGCCCAGGCCATGTATCATTTCATATCGGGGTACACGGCCAAAGTCGCGGGCACCGAGGTCGGGGTGACCGAGCCCCAAACAACCTTCTCGGCTTGTTTTGGACGGGCTTTTTTACCGTTGCACCCTGGCCAGTACGCGACCTTGCTGGGTCAAAAAATGCAGGAACATCGCGTTCAGGTCTGGCTGGTGAATACCGGATGGAGCGGGGGACCTTACGGGGTGGGGAGTCGTATGAAATTGTCCTATACCCGGGCGATGATCACCGCAGCCTTGGAAGGTCAATTGGACCAGGTTGAATTTGAAAACCATCCGGTTTTTGGGGTTTCGATGCCAAAGTCTTGCCCTCAGGTTCCTTCGGAGATCTTGAATCCTCGGTTAACATGGTCTGATCCAGCGGCCTACGATGCCAAAGCCTCGCAATTGGCGGCTGCTTTTATCAAGAATTTTGACCAGTACCGCGACGGGGTGGATGCCCAGGTTCTCGAAGGCGAGCCCCGACCTTAACCGTTCCAACGGCAAGGGACGATCGCGCGTTCAATTCATCGCAGGGTTTCGTCCAGCCATCCAAAAAACACCTTTTGCCACAAGACCGAATTCTGGGGCTTAATCACCCAGTGGTTCTCGTCCGGGAAATAGAGCATCCTCGTTTTGATACCCCGCAATTGGGCGGCCGTATAGGCTTCGAGACCTTGGGCCAGAGGGACGCGGTAATCTTTCTCGTTGTGAATAATAAGGATAGGAGCATTCCACTGATGGACGTAGCGATGAGGTGAATACCAATTGTAGGAGTTGGGTTTGGGTCTATCCCAAGGGCGACCTTTCATGTCCCATTGCGAAAAGAAAATCTCTTCGGTCTGACCAAACATGGATTCCAAATTGTAAACGCCGCAATGGGCAATGAAGGACTTGAACCGCCCATCGTGGTTGCCCGCCAACCAATAAACCGTATAGCCCCCGAAGGATGCGCCCACCGCAGCCATGCGCCCGGCATCCACGAAGGGTAATTTTTTGACGGAATCGGTGACCCATAACATATCCTTCATGGCCTGACCGCCCCAGTCTCCGGAAATTTGTTCGTTCCATGCCTGACCAAAGCCCGGCAAGCCACGGCGATTGGGGGCCACAACAATATACCCTTTGGCCGCCATCAAATGAAAATTCCAACGGGTACTGAAGGACTGACCGATCATGCTTTGAGGACCTCCTTGGCAATACAAGAGCGTGGGATAGGATTTAAGCGGATCAAAATCAGGCGGATATACGATATAGGTTTGGACTGTTTGGCCATCCGAGGATAGAATGTTACGGCTTTCGAACCTGGCCAGGCGCAGGTTTTGGTATAGGCTGTCGTTGCAGGAGCTGAAGGTTTTTTCGGCAAGGCTGGATCGCAAACGGCCACATAGTTCGGATGGCCTGAGCATGGTGGATTTGAGGTAGAAAATCCAGTGATCGGCTTGGGGCGAGGATTTTTTGGATGATTTGGAAGGGGGCACAGCCACCGTCATGAGGCCGGAATATTGCGCGGTATCGAGGGTGATCACGGTCCAAGGCAGGACGGCGGTGCTGTTCATCGTGGGCTTGCTGCGTTGAACCTGTACCGGGCTTTGCAACGAATGGGCAATGATTTGGGTAAAACCACCGTGGTAAACTGCGTAATACAAGGTTTTGGCATCCGGGGACCAGGACATTTCGTAGGCAGAACGATCCAGTTCGGTATTGAGGTAGGTGGTTTGTCGGGTATTCCAGTTCATCAAAGCCACCCTGTTCAAGTCCGCTTCGTATCCATCGCGGGCCATGCTCAACCAACTGAGGTACTGTCCGTCCGGTGAAAATTGCGGATCGGTGTCGTAGCCGGGATTCGAGGAGGTGAGATTGACCGTAAGACCGGTAGGGACATCGTAGGCATAGAGGTCGGAATTGGTGGACACAGCGGCCTCGTTGCCTTTCATTTTCTTGGCGGGATAGACCAGGGTTTGACCGGAGGGGGACCAGACGATTTCAGAGGATGACCCCATGGGGGGTAGAGGACTGTGCCAAGGCTCATCCGGCATGATATCCTTGGCCTCACCCACCGGGCGCGCATCCGACATGCCTTGCACAAAAACATGGCTGTAGGTACCGTCATGCCAGCTGTCCCAATGGCGGTGCATCAATTGATCGAAAACTTGACCTGTGGACTTGCTAAGGCTGGGGTAGCGATCGTGCATGGTGGGCTCCAAACGCACTTTGCGGATATAGAACCAATGCTTGCCGGATGGGGATAATCCGAAGCCGTCAATACCCCCTTCCAATTGGGTCAGGGCTTCGCGCCCTGATCCATCGGGTCGCATACGGTGCAATTGCATGGCCCCGTTGACCGGGTAGAGAAAAGCGATCCATGCCCCGTCATTTGACCACTGATAATCGACCTCGGAAGATGGGGTTTGGGTCAAAGAAGTGGTTTTCCCGGTGTTGAGGTCCAAAAGCATCAAATCGGTCTGCGATTTGTTTTGGTCCAGGATCGTGGAACGAACCCCGTAGAGGATTTTGTTGCCGTTGATGTCGGCTTTGGGGGCAGAGGGGGTTTTGAGATCCCATAACATTTCTTCGTTAAGGGTGCGTTGGCCTTGAACGGAGGAGAGCGTTAGGCTCCACATCAGCAAGGGGAGGATGCCCATATAAGGCTTGGTGATTTTATGGATATTCATAACAACGAAAAATTTAAATGAAACTTTTTAGTTTGGGAGTACGAAATTCAAAATGCGTCCGGGGACGGCAATGATTTTGGTGGCTTGTCTCCCGGCCAACCATTCGATGACCCGTGGATGTTCCAGGGCCATTTGGGTAAGTTCTGCTGAGGTGGCCTTGGAGGGTAAATCAATTTGAAAACGCAATTTCCCGTTTTGTTGGACGGGGTAAGCAAAGGTATCCTCTTCCAGGTATTGAGCGTTCCATACGGGAAATGGGGCATGGTGAATGGATGGTTCAAAGCCCAAAATGCTCCACAGTTCCTCCCCAAGATGGGGGGCAAAAGGGGCCAAAAGCAAGGCGTAATCACGGAGTATATCTCGGTGCTGAATGGAAGCGGATTGGATTTCGTTGAGGCCAATCATCAAACCGGAAACGCAAGTATTCAGCGCCATTCGATCCATTCCATCGCTAATTTTTTTGATGCAACGGTGCAGAATTTTGAGGGCGGCCTCGCTTGGGGGAGTATCGGAAATGGGGGTTTGACGGTAATAGCGCCATGCCTTTTGCAAAAAGCGGGAAACCCCTTCGATGCCTTGGGTGTCCCATGGTTTGGCATCTTCGAGCGGTCCCAAAAAAAGTTCGTACAAACGAAGGGTATCGGCTCCGTATTGATCGATTACCGAATCCGGATTGACCACGTTTCTCTTGGATTTGGACATTTTCTCGACTTCCGGCTTGGTATGAAAAAAATCGGTTTCACTCAAGTCCATGGGAGCATGGTTCCACGCATAAAAGTTCCCCTGAAGGGAACAGCCCTCGAGGCCCAACCACAAAGCATGCTGAAAAGCCAAGCCCTCTGCCGGGTCGCTTAACAAGCGAGGAATGTTCAAACGGTTACGATCCACGAAGCGTATATCCACCGAGCTTCGGTATCCGAACTTTTCGACGGAGCTATCCATGCGCTTAAGGGCCAAGATCAAATCTTCACTCAAGAAAATTTGAGAAAATTCCTCAATCCCTTCCTGGAGTTTGGACCCTACATCCCGAAAAGTTTGGGTCCGGGGATCGCCCTCCGGGGGGTTGGAGTTGTTTGGGGTGGTCTGCAAAATGTTATGAATGCGGGACATCCAAAAGTCGAGGCCATGCTCCGATTGGGATCGGAAAACATATTCGGAGATGCCTTGGATCATCCCTTGATTGACCAGCTTTGTAAAGGGCTCGCGAAAAGGAACCCAACCACGGTCATACAGAAAATGATTCCAAAAGCGGGCGTACAGGAGGTGTCCCGTGGCATGTTCCGAACCCCCGATATACAGATCCACCGGCCCCCAATAGTCCATGGCTTGAGGATCTGCGAATTGAGCCTCGTTGGTGGGATCCATGTAGCGCAGAAAATACCAGGATGAACCTGCCCAGCCGGGCATGGTGGTCGTTTCCAAAGGTTTGCCTTGGTAGGTCCAGTCGGTGGCCCTGGCCAAGGGGGGCTCACCTTCGGCGGTGGGCAAATACAATTCAATTTCAGGAAGGATGAGGGGGAGAGCGGTGTCGGGTAAGGCCCATACTTCATCGTGTTCGATGGCGACAGGCACGGGTTCTCCCCAATAGCGTTGCCTCGAGAACACCGCGTCTCGTAAACGGTAACGGGTAATTCCACGACCAAGGCCAAGTTCCTGGAGATGAAGGATCATCGCGGCTATACCCTGGGATCCGGTCAAACCGTCCAAAAACGAAGATTCCTGAAGGATGGCGGATTTGTCCACACAAGCACCTTGATTGGGGTCTTGGCCTACGAAAATACCCGGTACAGGAAGGCCAAAATGCCTGGCAAAATTCCAGTCACGTTCATCTCCTGCAGGGACGGCCATGATGGCCCCCGTTCCGTATCCGGCCAGCACATAATCAGCCGTCCAAACAGGAATAGGCTGCCCGGTAAGGGGGTGTATCGCGTAAGATCCCGTGAAGCAGCCGCTAATTTTCTTGGTTTCCGCTTGACGTTCGCGCTCGCTACGGCCTTGAATTTCAGCAAGGTAACCCTCAATTGCCAAATGCTGCTCTGCGGTCGTCAGCTCCTTCAATTGAGGATGTTCGGGGGCAATCACCAGAAAGCTAACACCGAACAACGTATCCGGTCTTGTGGTAAATACTTCCAGGGTTGTGGAGGATCCGGAGCCTTGACCCGCTTGAATCTGGAAATAAACTTGAGCGCCTTCGGACTTTCCGATCCAGTTGCGTTGATGATCTTTGATCGATTCCGACCATTGCAAGGCAGGCAATTCGTCCAAAAGGCGATCCGCATAGGCCGAAATCCGTAACATCCATTGCGGCATCATGCGCTGCTCGACTGGATGGCCCCCTCGCTCCGAAAACCCGTCTTTGACTTCATCGTTGGCGAGTACGGTGCCCAAGGCAGGGCACCAATTGACTCTGGCCATGGCCCGGTAGGCCAAACGGTAAGCCATAAGCCATCGACTTTGGGTGGCGCTATCCGCCTTGTTCCATGCTTCAGCGCTAAAGGGCTCCGCATGATCGCTGGACTTGGCTTGTGCAGCGCTTGAGCCACCTTGGGTGAAGAGCTTGGTGAGTTCGTCGATAGGTCGAGCACGGTTGAGCTGCAGGTCAAACCAGGAGTCATACAACTGCAAAAACATCCACTGGGTCCAGCGATAATAAGTTGGATCGCAGGTGCTTATTTGACGCTCCCAATCGAAACTGAAGCCGATACGTTGCAGTTGATCGCGGTAGCGTTGGGCATTGACAGTGGTCGTGATCTGGGGGTGCTGGCCGGTTTGGATCGCATACTGTTCCGCGGGCAATCCAAAAGCATCAAAGCCCATGGGATGAAGGACCGCGAACCCCTGCATTCTCTTCTGCCGAGCAATGACATCGGAGGCAATATACCCCAGAGGATGACCCACATGCAGCCCGGCACCGGAGGGATAGGGAAACATATCCAGCACATAGTATTTGGGGCGACCGGGTGTGGGTTCCGGTGTCCGGTAGGTGCCGTTTGCCAACCAATGTTGTTGCCATTTACGGTCAATTTCCTCGAGCGTGTTGGGGGAATTCAAGGGAAGGGTTGGGTTTAGAAAATTGAATGAGCGAACGCAGGCGAATTTAGTTCCAAGGTAAGCGCCAAGCACAAGGGGTGTACGGGTTATTTTTGAGCCAAGATGCGTTTCTCAGGTTCTTCCTTGCTCAAGTCTTCCGTTTCCCGGTCCCGTTTCTCGGCGTTCTTCTCGCAGTTCCTGGTCCTCTACCTCTTGGGCTTGATGGCTTACGGGTTTTGGCAAGCCAAATTATGGGTGGAGCATCTCCATGAGAATATCGAAATCCAGGTATTTCTGGGCCAAGAGGCGAAGGCCAGCGACGTTCGTGCCATGATGATGGAGGTCCGACGCTTACCCGAAGTCAAAGAAGCAAAATATGTAAGCGCCTCCAGCGCTGCCAAGGAATTGAGCCGTGATTTGGGAGAAGATTTTGTGAGTTTTCTCGGTGAGAATCCCTTGATGCCTTCGGTCAAAGTCAAGGTTCGGTACGCTTACGGGGAAGAGCTCCCCTTTCGAGCCCTGGTGGGTCGCCTGCGTTCCTATTCGGTGGTGAGTGAAGTGGTCTATCCCCAACGTTTATTGACCTCGTTGCAGGAGAATTTTCAGAGAATGGCCTTGGTCATGTTGGCCTTGAGTGGCATCCTCCTTTTGGTGACCTGGTTGCTCATTGATCAGTCGGTTCGCCTTGCCATTTTTGCGGACCGGCATCTTATTCGTTCCATGCAATTGGTGGGCGCGGAGGATGCATTTATCCGTCGTCCGTATTTGCGGTCGGCTTTGATGGGTTCAGGGATGAGCTTTGCGGTGGCTTTGTTGGCCATAACCATAACTGCTGTTTGGATAGCCCAATGGGCCCCGGATTTTCACCATCGTGAATCCCATGCGGCCTTGCCTTGGTTGGTCTTAGGCCTGGGGCTTTTTGCCTTGTTGGTGGGTTGGCTGAGCCATTTTGCGGCCTTGAACAAGTATCTTCGCCTCGATTCCGATCAATTTCATTAAAACTTTTCCCATGGCGACGAAGTCCACTGTATCCCCCAAAGTAACCAAACCGGGTAGTTCCTTTGGATTCAAAGATATCTTCCAGCACAAAGGTCAACCCCTGTTTCAGCCTATCAATTATCGTTTGATGGTCCTTGGTTTGGTGTTGCTGGTTGCTGGAAATGCCCTGATGATTGGCAAGGAAGATATTTATTCGTTTACCAAAATAACTTTGGCCCCCATCATCATCGCGGCAGGTTATTTGGTGGAGTTGGTGGCGATTCTGTACCGCCCCAAATCCTAATGCATCACGTGCAGGACGGCATGTCCTGGATTGCCGTTTGGATCCTCGCCATTGTCGAAGGGCTCACCGAGTTCTTGCCCGTTTCATCAACCGGGCATATGATTTTGACTTCCTCCTTAATGGGCTGGAAACAAACACCTTTTCTAGAGTTATTTGAAGTTTTTATTCAATTAGGGGCAATCCTTGCCGTCCTGAGCTTGTATTACCGCAGGTTCTTGGTGGGTCCTCGCATTTATTTGAAATTGACGGTGGCTTTTCTGCCAACCGGGATCATTGGTTTTCTGGCTTACGACACCATCAAAGCCTATTTGTTTAATCCCCTTACCGTGAGCCTCTCCCTGCTGGTTGGTGGGGTCATCTTGGTCTTCGTGGACCGATGGTCCGATCGCGAACGTTCCAAATTTGCTTCGGTGGATGAGATGCCCTACACCTCGCTGTTGGCGGTAGGGTTGATGCAGTGCATAAGCATGGTCCCCGGAGTATCACGAGCTGCGGCCACCATCTTGGGCGGTGTTTCGGTGGGTTTGAACCGGGTTTTGGCGGCTGAATTGAGTTTCCTTTTGGCATTGCCCACCATGCTAGCCGCTACTGGGTATGATTTACTGAAGCAATATGATCATATTCCTTCGAATGCTTGGCCTATGCTTTTGAGCGGGGCTGCCATCGCCTTTGTGGTCGCACTGCTGGCGGTCAAGGTCTTTGTTCAATGGGTCCAACATTATGGCTTCAAGCAGTTTGGTTACTATCGAATTTTGATAGGCCTTTTGTTCTTGGCCTTGTATGCGCAGGGTAGCTTGCGATTGGATTAAACCAAGGCATGAAAGCGGGCACTGAATTTTGGCTGAATGGGGGTCAGGGCCTTTGGTTGAAAGCTACCGTTCAAGAAAACAATTCGGAAGAGGAGGGTGCAAGGCCAACCTTGGAAGAGCTCCAGGCCGGGGCGGTGATTCCGGTGTACAAGCCCAAAACATGGACTTCCTTTGATGTGGTGCGCAAGGTGCGTAACCGTTTGGGAGGCGCCAAAGTGGGCCATGCAGGGACCTTGGACCCCTTGGCCGAGGGCTTGCTTATCCTCTGCATCGGGGCCAAAACCAAAGAAATTGATCGATGGATGGGTCACCCCAAGGAATACGAGGCCGTATTGGGATTGGGTGAAATCAGTGATTCTTACGATCTTGAAACGGAACTTCGCCCTTACGGAGATCCTACCTTGGTGAACGAAACCATGGTGGAGGAAGGCTTGAAGGCGATGAGCGGTACGATCATGCAAATACCGCCTGCCCATTCCGCCATCAAAGTTGGCGGGGTCAGAGCCTATACCAAGGCCAGAAAGGGAGTGAGCATGGAACTCAAGGCCCGTGAAGTTGAAATCAAGGAAATTGAACAACTTTATCGCAAAGGGAATGACCTGGCCCTTCGAATTCATTGCTCCAAAGGAACCTATATCCGCTCCTTGGCCAGGGATTTAGGAGAGTTTTGGGGATGCGGTGCTTACCTCAAGGACCTGAAGCGCACGGCCATTGGAACAATTCATGCATCGCAGGCGTTTCATCTCCACGATTTTGACGCATTTTTGCACATCCATACGCAAAGCCTGCATGCAGATCTTCCATAGTTTGTCAGAATACAGCCGAACGGCGCCTTTGGCGTTGACCATGGGTTCCTTTGACGGGGTGCATTTGGCCCATGCCGAGGTGATCAAATCGTTGGTAAGCGAGGCCAAGGAGCGCCAATGTTTGGCCGCGTTGATGACCTTCGACCCGCATCCTCGGATGGTGCTTAACAAAGACCCGGACAAACTCAAGCTGCTCAGTACGGCCGAAGAAAAAGCGTCCAAAATGGCCTCCCTGGGCCTGGACCTGCTCTTTGTGTTGCCCTTTGACAAAGCCTTTTCCAATCAATCGGCCTTGGAATTTCTGCACTTGTTGGTGAATCAATTGGGCGTTTCTCATTTGGTGATTGGCTACAACCATCGTTTTGGCAAAGACCGGGAGGGCGATTATACCTTCTTGCTCGAACAAACCAAAGCCTTGCCTTTTACCGTCCAAGAAATCGGGAGGCATGCCTTGGATCAGATGGCGGTTTCCTCATCCAAAATTCGAATCTCCTTGGATTCAGGCGATGTGGCCTTGGCACAGATGTTTTTGGGTTATTCCTATACTCTTAGCGGCAATGTGGTCCATGGTGACCAAGTGGGCAGGCGATTGGGGTACCCCACGGCCAACCTGCGTGTTGAAGATCCGCATAAACTCATCCCCAAATCCGGAATTTATGCCGCCCATGCACGGGTTGGGGATCGTTGGCTCAAGAGTATGGCGTATATCGGTCCCCGCCCAACTTTGAACGCTGATGGCGTTTCCGTTGTCGAAATCAATATTCTGGATTTCAGCGAGGACCTCTACGGTCAAAGCATGAGCGTACGTTTCTTAAGCCGTTTGAGAGATGACCGTAAATTTGATTCGTTGGAGGAATTGCAGGCCCAAATCCGATTGGACGAATCCAGGGTTAGGTTGTACTTCGACGGTCAATAGCCTGCGCCGATCCGGTGTAGAGCAGGGCCATGACCAGTTCCTGGGTTAATTCGGCTTCGCCTAAATGCCCCCCTTGCCCCAGGCCTTTGGCTTTAAGGTCATAATCCAACAAAACACGAATACATCGCCGAATTCTCTGAGGTGAATAGCGTTTGGCGTAGCGCTGATAGGATTGAACAAAATAAGGATGCACCCCTAGCAGACCGGCTAAAGCTTGGGATTGAAGATTTCCTGATTCATGAACCAGGCTAATTTTCTGAAAAAATGAATAAAGGGTACCAACGCACATGGGCAAGGAGAATTGCGAGGCCTTGGGATTTTGGCCCAAATGCAAGGCCAATCGGTAAGCTTTGGCCGCATCTTCCTGACCAATCGCGTCTTGTAGCTCAAAAACGTTGTATTCCCTCGATATTCCAACGTATTTCTCGATATGTTCCAACTCAATTTGTTCGCCTGGTTTCAGGTTCAGGGCGAGTTTCTCAATTTCGGCATCCATCAAACTTAGTTGGTTCCCGATATAATCAAGAAGCAAGGCTTTGCTGGGCGGACTGATCCTAAAACCCTTGGCTTGAATCATTTGATCCACCCAACCTGCAAGTTGATGGTCTTTGATGGGATCGCTTTGGACAATGCGGCCTTTCTGTTCCAGGGCTTTGAAGGACTTTTTGCGACGATCCAAATTCTTGCCTCGACATACCATAACGAGAAGGGTAGAATCCAGAGGATTCTGAAAATAAGGCAGGAGTTTATCCCATTCCTTGTCAGGCATTTGCTGGGCCTCTTTGACCAGAACCAAACGCCGTGGGGACATGAAGGGAAATAATTTGGCAGCACTGAGAATTTGTTCCGCCTGGGTTTCTTTGCCGTAAAGCACGGTCTGGTTAAAGTCCTTGGAGGCTGGGTCTAACCAATGTTCTTCCAGAAAATCGCTGAGTTTGTCAAGGAAATAGGGTTCTTCGCCTTGCAAGAGAACACAAGAGTTCCATTGGTTGATGGCATCGGTTTGAGAGGCCAGTTCCCTGGCATTGATAGCGGCCATTAAAATCGTAGATGCTTGACAGTGAGGCCGTTATTAATTAATAGATTCAAGGCATCGATACCGATGGACAAATGTTTTAACACAAAAGATTTGGTCACGTGGGTATCGCTTTCTCTGGTTTTGACGCCCTCGGGTATCATGGGTTGATCCGAAACCAGCAACAATGCGCCGCTGGGGATACCGTTGTAAAAGCCAACGCTGAACAAAGTGGCCGTTTCCATGTCAATGGCCATGGCCCTGATTCGACGGAGGTAGGCTTTGAATTCTTTGTCATGCTCCCAGACCCGTCGGTTGGTGGTGTAAACGGTGCCGGTCCAATAGTCCAGGCCCTGATCGCGGATGGTGGTGGATATGGCTTTCTGCAGGGCAAAGGAAGGTAGGGCCGGCACCTCCGGCGGGAAATAGTCGGAGGAGGTTCCTTCGCCTCGGATCGCCGCGATGGGCAATACAAAATCGCCCAATGAATTTTTCTTTTTGAGGCCGCCGCATTTGCCAAGGAACAGGACTGCTTTGGGCGCCACCGCCGTCAAAAGGTCCATTACGGTTGCCGCCATGGGGCTACCCATACCAAAGTTGAGCATAGTTATACCCCCGGCTACGACCGAAGCAATGGGTTTGTCCAATCCCTTAACGGGTAAGTTGTGCTGAGCTGCGAAAAGGTCCAGATAATGGCTGAAATTGGTCAAAAGAATATAGGGGGTGAACTCCTCCAAGGGCCTGCCCGTGTACCGTGGCAGCCAATCGTTGACAATTTCAGCTTTGGTTTTCATACGCTAACGTATTCAAAGGTAACCATGGCCGTAGCTTTGACGAACAGGCCTATTCCCTATGGACCAAGCACCCCAGTTGATCTTCCCAGCAGTGAATCTGCCCATGCGTCAGCATAGGAATCAAATCCAGGTCTGGGATTCCTTTCGCAAGAAATGGGTCAAGTCAGGACCTGAAGAATGGGTTCGGCAGCATGCGGCCCATTATATAAGCAATGATTTGGGCTATCCTGCCACTCGCTTGATGCTGGAGCATCGGATCGGCCAAGGCCGTTCAAGCCGGCGCTATGATTTGATGGTGCTGGGTCGGGATAGGGCTCCTTTGATCTTGGTGGAATGCAAGGCGCCTACGGAGAAATTGGACGAGGAGGTCTGGTGGCAAGCCTTGTGTTATCAGCATCAGCGGCCTGCTCGTTTTCTGATGATCACCAACGGTTTGCAAGTGAAAATTAGGATGGGCAACGAACGTGGATGGGAGCCCGTGGAGGGATTGCCTAGCAGGATAGATTGGGAGGCAACAGGGGAGGCAAACCAGCCGAGCAATCGCTAGCGAGGCAGGAGTTTGGCCAAGATTTTGATTTGTTGGCTGTCGAAGATGTCTTCGCCATGATCTTCCTTGAGGCTATCCAGGAGCATGGCGCAGGCAACTGTTTGGGCATGCACCGACGCAGCCGAACGAGGTAATGCCCAATCCCACAGCGGATAGGTCCACCTTGCCAAAGCTTCCGCTGGCCTTGAGGCCGTCCGCTGACCCAACAACAATCCGGGTCTGAAAATGCTCAAGCGTTGGAATTGCATGCGTCGCAACGCTTCTTCGCATTCCCCCTTGGTCTTGGCATAGGGAAGGAGGCTTTGCGGGTTGGCTCCGACGGAAGAAACCAAGCCGAAATATGGCACCTGGCATTGACTTGCCAAGGCTGCAGCATTCACCACCATTTGGTAATCCACCTGCCTGAAAGCTTCCACCGAACCGGCTTGCCGTAATGTGGTCCCCAGGGCGCAGAATACCCGATCGATGGCCACATAATGGGGGGCATCCTGGCCGGGTTGCAGGAGATCGGAGGCGATCCAACGCATTTTGAAATGAGTGAAGGCCGGTTCTTTGCGTCCCAAACACAAGATTTCGTAAACCTGATCGCTGCGTATGCATTGCTCTAGCAAGGCAGAGCCAACCATTCCGCTGTATCCGAGCAGAAGAACACGGCGTTGGGGGCGGTGCAGGGAACCGGGTTTATCCATGATGGTAGGGGATACGGTGGCGAATGGTGAAGGCGCGGTACAATTGTTCCAACAAAATTAAGCGAACCAAGGGATGTGGAAAGGTCAAATCGGAGATGGACCATACCCAATCTGCTTGGAGGAGAATTGCATCGCTGACCCCGTAGGCACCTCCCACCATAAACTGCAAACGAGGGGGACCGTGCAATTCCCAATGCTGCAGTTTGCGGGCCAAACCAGGGCTGTCCACCTCTTGTCCCCGTTGATCCAGAAGGATATGGGCATGGCCATCCTTGAGGCGAGCATGGAGAACTTCGGATTCTGCGGCGATTATTTGACTGGGGTTGGAGCTGGACTCCTTAACCCCTAGTTCGTGGATGGTGAGCTTGCAAAAGTGTTGAAGCTTATCGCTGTAATAACGGGTGCCTTGGAGGATATGATCCTCCTTGATTTTGCCCATAAGCAGCAATTCAACTTGCATTGGGGGTGAAATGGGTTGGCCTCAATACCAAAACGGCCCTGCAAATGCAAGGCCGCTGGTTTACGGAGTGGGCTCCATTATTTCTTCTTGATATCCAGTAATTCAACCTCAAAAATCAAGACGGCATGAGGTGGGATTTTCTCACCGGCACCGCGTTCGCCATAGGCTAGGTTGCTGGGGAGGTAGAGTTTGAAGATGGAACCTTTGGGCATCAATTGAAGGGCTTCTGTCCAGCCTGCAATCACGCCGTTGAGTGGGAAGGTAGCAGGCTCACCGCGATCTTTGGAGGAATCAAAAACCTGACCATCGGTGGTGGTACCGTGGTAATGCACAGTGACTTCGTCAGTAGCCAAGGGTTTGTCGCCATCGCCCATTTTGATGACTTCGTATTGAAGACCGGAAGCGGTGGTGGTGATGCCTTTTTTCTTGCCATTTTCGGCGAGGAAGGCTTCTCCCGCTTTTTTGCTTTCGGCACCTTTAGCCTCGGATATTTTGGTAAAGTATCCCTGGATGGCGCTCATGGCCTCTTGGTCGTTCAGCCAAGTGCTGTCCCCGGCCAAAGCTTGTTCCATCCCTTTCATGAGGGCGTTGAGATTGAGGTTTTTGACACCTTGTTGTTTGATGTTGCTGCCAATGTTGACACCCAGGCTGTAGGAAACGGTGTCCAGTTCGGTTTTGAGGTCTTCTTTTTTCATTTTGTTTTGGGCGTTGCAGGAAGCAGACCACAAAGAAGTGGAAAGCAGGACAGCGATTAGGGTTTTGTGGTTCATGGGGAAGGGATTTGAAATAGGCTTGGGCTGCGAAGATAGAGGTCATTTTGATAGATTCGGTAAGAATCCTGCCCCACTTTTTCCTCCTTGACCGGGGATCCAGGGACATGGGGTGCCGGTGTACCCTGGTGCAGGGTCAATGCAGGGTTTTGGAACACATGGATTTCGTCCCAAACCCCGGTGCTTAGGAAAATATCCAGGGTATTTCGACCCCCTTCCACCAAGATGGAATGCAGACGCTGATCCATGAGGGTACTGCACCAGGCCTGGACCAGATCCTCTGCGGGACAAGTCATGGGCCAAAACAAAACAAGGGGCCCGGGATTTCTCGCAAAGACTCGGTGGGTGCCACCCAGGGATCGCCCGTCCGATGCAATAACCACCCTGGGATGAGGGTCACCCAGTCGCCAAGCTCTTAAATCCGGATCATCTTGAAGCAAAGTACGGGCACCCACCAGGATGGCGGCTTGTTCCCTGCGCAATTGGTGGGTGATGAGGGAGGCCATAGGGCCACTGATGCGCGGTCCCGGTCCAGTTTCACCCTTGTCCAAGAAACCATCCGCACTCATAGCCCATTTGAGGATAACATAGGGTCTGTTGCTGCGGCAGGCGGTCTCAAATCGACGGTTCATCCACCGGCATTCGTTTTCGAGAACGGGACCGCGGACCTTGATTCCTGCTTTCTGCAGCCTGGCTATGCCTGCCCCGCTAACCAATGGATGGGGATCGGTGCACCCGAAAACCACCGTTGGAATGCCGGCATCGATAATGGCCTCCGTGCAGGGTGGAGTTCTACCATGATGATTGCAAGGTTCAAGACTGACGTAGAGGGTGGGCAAATCCTCCTTGGCTGAGGCAGGGTTCATGGACCCTCCATGGATTAGCCATTGTTGCAGGGCATGGATTTCGGCGTGCGCAGACCCCCACCGTAAATGAGCGCCCTGGCCTACAATTTTCTGGTTTTGAACGATTAATGCGCCCACCAAGGGGTTGGGGTTGACCGAAGAACCTGGGGCACGGGCAATCTCCAAACAACGACGCATCCACGGAAAGTCCTGCGGCAGTGGGGGGGATGGTTCTTGGAAACCCATAACCCAAAAATAGGGTTTAGGTGAAGCCCTCTGTCTTGAATTTCATAACTTGCGCGCAATTGATGCGATTCACCTACGTCGACTATGCATAGAGCTCCCGGCGCTTGTTCCGAGAAGGAGTGGTTGGAGCTCCTTCATGGCCTGTATCCTGAGGGAGAAATCAAAGCCATGCGTAGGCTATGGCTGGATCTGGGTAGCGTATCGGAGGAACTGGCCACCGATGTGCCCGGTGGGATGCATCCATCCTGGGCCAGGCTTGTACAGGGTGAGCCTATTCAATATGTGTTAGGCAAAGCTTATTTTATGGGCAAGGCCTTGTCGGTTGGCTCCGGGGTGTTAATCCCTCGACCCGAAACGGAGGAGCTGGTGGAATGGGTGCTTGGGGATCCTCTGCTGAAGCCTTTGTCGGATCGTGAATTGGTTTCGGGAGTTGCCTCCTTTTTGGATTTGGGGACCGGTAGCGGTTGCATTGCCCTGGCCTTGGCCAAAGGTAATTCCATGGGCAAAGTCATCGCTTTGGATTGCGAGGCAGAAGCCTTGCAATTTGCCCAAGAGAATGCCCAAGCATGGGGAGTGGCCTCAAGGGTTGAACTTGAACAATCGGATTTCATGTCCAGCGATTGGAAGGCACCCTGCGCCCGATATTGGGTCAGCAATCCGCCTTATATCGGCGCGGAGGAGGCCCAGGACTTGGACAAGCACGTGATGGATTATGAGCCGTCCAAAGCCTTGTTTGCACCGGGTTCGCATCCAATGGATGTCTACCGCACCTTGATTGGGGCCTTCCTGGAATCCCCCTGCTCGGAGTGTTTATGGTTGGAACTCAACCCGCGTTACGCCTTGGATATCGCCAATCCCCAAAGGTGGGGAACTCCCCCGAATTTGGAATGGACCATGCGCCAAGATATGCAGGGGAAAAACAGAATGTTACGAATCCGGAAGCAGGGCTAGGCTTGCACGAAAACCGCTTGTCGATCGATCTTTCGTAACAAACCCTGCAAGACCTTGCCAGGACCTACTTCGGTAAATTCCGTGGCGCCTCCTTGAAGCATAGCTCGTATGCTCTGGGTCCACAGGACAGGGCCTGTGAGTTGTTTGGATAATCCATCACGGATGAGGGCTGGATCCAGCCGGCCTTCTGTCGGTGCAACATTTTGGTAAATCGGGCAGCGTGGGGCAAGGATTTCCGTGGCATCAAGGGCGCCTTGGAGGGCGCTTGCAGCGCTTTGCATCAAGGGGGAGTGGAAGGCGCCCCCTACCGCAAGGGGAACCACTTTGAGGGCACCTGCTTCGAGGGCCTTGATTCCAGCCAATTCCACTGCGGCGGGTACTCCGGAGATCACCACCTGCCCTGGGCAATTAAAATTGGCAGCGACCACGATTTGACCAGTCTGGCTCACCTCATCGCATAGGGCCACCACCTTGTCGTCGTCTAGCCCGAGCACCGCGGCCATGGTCGAGACCTGTTCTTCGCAGGCCTTCTGCATGGCGCTTGCCCTCAAAGAAACCAGGCGTAGGCCGTCTTCGAAGCCAAGGGCTCCGGCTGCGGTCAAGGCCGAAAACTCACCCAAGGAATGCCCTGCAACCATCCCCGGTTCAAAGCGATCCCCCATAACCTCGGCAAGGATCACGGAATGCAGGAAAATGGCAGGTTGCGTCACCTTGGTCTGCCGAAGGTCCTCTTCAGAACCGTTGCACAGCAACTCATCCAGGGGAAAACCCAGGATGGAGACGGCCTGCTGCATCCTTAGGGCTGCTTTCTCGCCCAAAGCGAGGATGTCCTTCCCCATTCCGGGGTACTGGGAACCTTGTCCCGGAAATAAATATGCTCTCATGGTTGGAGGAGGGTCATGGCCTGTGGGCCGTAATACGTCACGGAATTTTGATGGGTTTCGGCAAGGCGTATGCAATGGAGCCTGTAGCGAGGATTCAGAAGGTCCTCGTAAAGTTGATCCCAGATGGCGATGGCTAAATTCTCGGTCGAGGCCAATCGACCTTGCATAAAGGGTACGTCCAGGTTGATATTGGAATGATCAAGGGGTTCAATCACCTTGTCCTGAATGAGCCTTTTGAGGACTTTCAAGTCCAAAACAAAGCCTGTATCCGGATCGACTTCGCCGGCAATGGTGACCCAAAGTTCAAAATTATGGCCGTGCCAATTCTTGTGGGCACATTTACCGAAGACCTCTTCGTTGCGGGCTTCATCCCAGTTGGGGTTCCAAAGTTTGTGGGCGGCATTGAAATGCGCCTTACGGGTTACCAAAATCATAAGCGGTGCAAAGATACAAAGGCTTAATTTTGGGCAATGATAATTGTAACCGGTGCTGGTGGATTCATTGGATCCAATTTGGTTGCCCGCCTGAACAGGGAGGGCTTTAAGGATTTGGTCCTGGTTGATGATTTTGGGGGCGGCAAAGAAGCCAGGCTTCAAGGCCTGATCTATTCGAGCTTGGTTCATCGCGATCATCTCATGCCTTGGTTGGATGAACACCATGCCTGGGTTCAGTATGTTTTTCATTTGGGCGCAAGGACCGACACCATGCTTCATGACGTGGCCATTTTTGACCGCCTCAATTTGAGATATTCCCAAGAATTGTGGCAATCGTGCACGCGTTGGGGTTTGCCTTTGCTTTATGCCTCCTCAGCGGCAACCTATGGATTGGGGGAACATGGTTTCGAAGACGGGCTTTCCATTTTGAGTCAATTGCAACCGCTTAATCCCTACGGGGACTCCAAACATCGCTTTGATTGCTGGATGGCCAGTAGCGAAAGCAAGCCCCTGCAATGGGTGGGGCTTAAGTTTTTCAATGTTTATGGTCCCGGCGAAAGCCACAAAGGCCCCATGGCCTCCGTGGTTTGGCATGCCTCCAAGCAGGTGATGCAGGATGGGACGGTCCGCTTGTTTAAGTCCCATCATCCTGATTACAAAGACGGTGAGCAGCGAAGAGATTTTGTCTACGTGGACGATGTTACGGAAATTTGTTTGTGGTTTATGAAAAATCGTCAACACAGCGGTTTGTTCAATCTGGGTACCGGGAAGGCCTCGACCTTCAAAGACTTGGTATTGGCGCTGTTTCAAGCCATGTCGCTGGACCCTAGCATTGACTTTGTGGAGACCCCGGAGCACTTGCGTGCACAATACCAGTACTATACCTGTGCCGACATGGCATGGCTGCAGCGATTGCATTGTCCGGTTTCATTCACAAGTCTTGGGGATGGGGTTTGGGATTATTACCGGAAAGAACTTTCCAAATTGAATCGGTCATCCCTTCTTTAGGCCATGGCCGGTCCAACCACCTTCGTCGAATTCGGAAAGAAGCTAGGATCCAAGCCTTTGGTTTATTGGTTGTTATGGATCTTCATGGGATTAGCCACCCTGCTGTCCTCCACCAATCGGCAATGGTCATCTTCCAAGTTGGTCTCGGAAGCGGTGGGGCATTGGGAACAGCAACTCCCCATGATTTTGGAAGAAGCAAACGCCTGGAAACAAAAACAAGAGCTGGTTGAGCCTGCAGATAAGGAGTCCCTTCAGAGCGACTGGGATGAAGTGGCATGGGATCGTAGCGGTTGTCGAATCCAGTGGAAAGGGAATGACCTCACATCGCGCGATGACAAGGTGCTTCAGAATTTGAAGGAAGATGGTTGGGTCAAGGTGCTCAGCGGAAGTGGATTAGCTTTTGTAAAGGATTCGCCCGCTGGTCGTCGTGTGGCCTTTGTTCGTTTGGAATATGCCTACGGATTGACCACCGGGACCATGCCCTTTGGGATGTTGGTTCCCTTCGATGGTGGGGATCAACTACGCGCTATTTCACCCCAAGAGGGCTCGGAAGGGCAGGCGGTTCGCTCCCAGGGCAAGGTCTGGTTCAGGATACAAGCCACGGGTCGACAACAGGTTACTCAACGCTTGGAACAACGTATTTTTCATGGGTTGATGGTGTTATGGTTGTTGTTATGGACTTTGTTGGTGGATGCATCCGGGTCCAAGCGATGGCTTGCAGGGGCCTTGTGGGTCTCGGGGTTGATGGTGGGCAATTACTGGTTATGGGTCTCTGATTTTGGGGGATCAAGGTTTTTTGAACCGGTTTACGGAATGGGTTGGAGGTTGTGGAGCCAGGGAGGCATCCTGTACAACGGGTTGTGGATTGCTTTGGGCCTGCGGGTTTTCAGTTCACGGATTGGAACTTGGGGGATATGGACGGCATGGAGCGGATTGTATTTGGCCTGGGCTTTGCTCTTGGATTCGGGTAGGGGCAAATTGGGTTGGGCCAATCCATTGACTTGGTCTTGGGATGACGGCGCCTGGGTTTTGGCCTTGTTGGTCATCATGGTTCTGGCAGCCAATTGGATGAAAAGGTTTGTGGGGAGCGAATCGGAGGACCAAAAACCGTTAGTCCTGGTAGGGATTACCATACTCGGTATTATTGGAATCGTGTTATGGGGAACATGGGCGGGTTGGACGTTATGGGGTTGGATTTTGGGTTTGGGATACGCGGCATGGATGTTCTTGGGTTGGTGTTGGAAGCGGTATGCGCATCGGCCCTCGGGATTGAACATGGTTTTGGGTTTGATGGGCTTGTTGGGTTCGTTGCTGATCTATGCCCAGCATTGGAGAATTCAGGTAAGTTCAGCACAAGGGCAGTTGGCAACTTTGGTGGAGCCAAGACCCTTGGAAGCCTACACGTATTTTCATCCCTTCATCGATTCCCTGCGAGGCGACGCGGCTTGGTTGGACAGTTCCTCTTTATCGTTGGAGGATCGGCGTAGGAGCATTTTGGACAAACATTATTCCAATTTAAGTCCATTTTTTGATTTGTTAAGTTCGCAGCTTTGCCTGAATACCTTGGATTCCATGGGAAGCAGGGAGGCGGTCATTACGGACCTTCGAACGGCATGGAAGGGTTCGGTTCAAGAATTTCAGAGCAAGGGACGCAACGCTTACAGGCTTCGGATTGGGCTGGGGCTTAACAAAGGGCTGCCGGATACCTTGGTTGTGATTTTGGCCCAAAAGTTTTTCCCCAGCTTTTCGCCAATTCCCAGCATCTTGGGAACGGGCACGGCATGGTCCAGCTTGGCGGGGCGTTCAGGACTTGCTATGTACGAAAAGGGGGCTTTGATTTTTCAGAGCGGTCCGTTTCCTTATCCCTATCGATTGCCCCAAGGATGGTCCACCACAGGCCAACGTCAACCCTGGTCTTGGGTGATCAGCGAAGAGGGAAGGCCGGCCTTGATTTTTCGTAAAGAGCAAAATCAGGTAGCCGTGCAGGTTCTTGACATGCCCTCCATTCTGTTGCCCCTATCCTTGGGCGCATTGATAACCATGTTCATGTGGTGGTTTTTGAGGCTTTCGAATGGGAATTCCACAAGGAACCTGAGAGCTTCCTTGCAGTGGGCCGCCCTTCGATTTCAAACCAAGGTGCAATGGGCGACCACTTTCTTGGTGATCCTGGTGATCAGCGCTTTGGTGGGTTTCACCATCTACTTCATCACGCGGCAGTATCGCAACGAATCCCAGGCCTCGCTGACCGCACAATTACGGCAATTTCATCAAATGTCCCAGGCTTTGGTAACGGCCGAAGGGGCGCTCACCGATAATGTGGTCCGTGCCATGAGGGATCGCGCGGCCTTGACCGATATTGACTTTTTTCTTTACGATATGGACGGTCGCTTTCGTTCAGCGTCCAGGGGATTGTGGTTCGAAAGGGGGTTGGTATCGGATTATATGCCTTATGCTTTGTGGAAATCGTTTGGGCAAGGGCAATTTCAATTTCAATTGATCGAAGAGAAAATTGGTCAGGTGGATTACCTGTCGGCCTACCATGCGTTGCGCAATGCGGATGGTCACTTGATTGGATTTGTCAATCTACCCTTCGTCAACAAGGCACCCCGTGGGGCACCGGAGTTGAATGAGTACTTGGCAGGGGTGATCTCAGTCTTTACCTTGGTTTTGTTGCTGTCGATCCTGTTGGCGTACAGGCTGGCCAAGGGAGTGGCCTCTCCGATTCAAGCCTTGACCAAGGCCATGTTGCAGGCCAAATCCGGCCGGAAGATTACCTTGGACGAGCAGATGAGCGGGGGAGAGTTTGGTCTCTTGCTCAAGTCCTACAATCAAATGGTGCAATCCCTTACCGAGAACGAAAAACGCCTGGCGGAGGCGGAGCGTAATTCGGCCTGGAAGGAAATGGCAAGGCAAATTGCTCATGACATCAAGAATCCTTTGACCCCGATGAAACTTCGCTTACAGAAGTTGTTACGGGATTTCAAAGGGAACCCTACTACCTTCGATTTAAAGTTCGAAAGGGATGCCCAATCGGTTTTGCAGCAGATTGATTTGTTGACCGAAATTGCCGACACCTACAGGGATTTCTCCAGGGAATCGGAGGCAGAAAAGTCCCCCATCCTTTGGAGTGATTTCGTTCAGGAGGTTGCGGGCTGGTTTAGAGAGCAGGTGGCCTTTGATTGGCATTGTTCCCCTCAGGCTGCAACGATGTACGTCTTGGGGAATTCGAACCGATTGCAGCGCGTCCTCCAAAATTTATTTCAAAATGCCATTCAAGCCAAATTACCGGGCAAAGACCAAGCGGAGGTCCGTCTTCGGTTGGATTTGGTTCGAGATGAATTGGTCTTGGAAATGCTGGACCAGGGTCACGGTATTTCGGAGGAAATGCAAGGACGTTTGTTCGAACTCAATTTCACAACCCGCAGCGAAGGCCTGGGATTGGGGCTGGCCATGTCCCGCAAAATCGCGGAGCAACACGGGGGTAGTCTTGGGCTAGCCTATTCCGATGAGCGAGGAACAGCCTTTTATTGGACCATGCCGGTTTACACGCTGAATTCTGAACGAAGGGTTTCGTAAACCAAAGGAAGCGGGAGGCCCATCACGTTGAGCGGGCAACCTTGAAGGCTTCGAATGGCCCTCTGGCCCATCCATTCTTGAATTCCGTAGGCCCCTGCCTTGTCATAAGGCTGATAATGATCCACGTACCATTCGATTTCCTGGTTTTCCAATGGGTACCATTCCAGGATCGTGGTGGATTGCAGAAGGATTTCCTTGTCCACGGTGCGAAGGCAAACGCCCGTATCCACTCGATGGCTTTGGCCGGATAATTGTTGCAGCATCGCGATGGCCGATTCCCGATCCGGAGCTTTGCCCAGCAATTGACCTTGGCATATCACGGTGGTGTCCGCGGTCAGCAACAATTCGTTGGACGTTATGGTAATGGCCTGTGATTTGAGCCTAGCCAAATGCTTGGCCGTTTCTTCGAGGATAGGGTGATGCAGCGCCTCCTCGTCAATAGGGGCAACCCGCAATTCGAAGGGCAGGCCAATCCCGTTCAAAAGGGCTGCACGACGGGGTGAACCTGAACCTAAGAGCAGACGGTGGCTAAGTTGCAGCGGTCCCATACAGAAAGATCATGTAAAAAATCCAGATGGAGAGGATGCCCATGGCAAAATAGATTTTGATCCACAGGCTTAGGTTTCGGTAAACATGCTTGGACGGGGTTCCGTTGCTCAAGGTCAGCAGCTTCCACAGGATGAATGAAGACCATCCCCAGGCCACGGAGGAATAGGCGGCTTCCAGGATGGCATGGTTGGACCATTGGTAGAAGGTAATGAAGGTGTTTAATCCCCAAACCAAGACCCAGAGGACCAGGGCAATCCTGCCGGTCCATCGAGGGCCATGAAGAACGGCGACGGTGTGGGTTTCGGTAACAAGGTCACCGGCATAGTCCTCGCAGGCCTTGAGCAGCTCCCTGCTTAGGGTTACCAAGGCGCAGAACAACAGATAAATCAACCAGGTTTGGTGGAGTACCTTCGAATCGGCTCTGTAATACTGAAAGAGAATACCCATGGCCTTGAATTCGTAGAGCCAGGGCAAGGCCACCCAGACCATGCATAGAAAGACAATGACCACGGGCCCTAACCAGCCTTGCTTTTTCCAATGTTCAGAATAACGAAAGAGCAAAAAAACTGCGGCAAGAGGCAGGAGCGTTAGGTTCACGAGGCCGGCTTGCCAAGCAGACCAGGCGCAGAGGCTGAGCCCCACACCGTTCATGCTCCAATACACCGTCCAGAAGACATTCTCGGGGAGGACGGGACGACTTTTGTGGTTGTGTCGATCGGATTCTCGGTCGAAAAAGTCGTTGATCAAATTACCCGCAGCGGCGATAATCGTTGCACCCAAGACCATCATCAAGAAATCACGATGATCCAACCCAAAATTGAGCAGACGGGTCTCGAGCACCGGTAACATCAAAAAAAACCGAAAAGATACCATGGCCCATGCCAGCAAAAGGAGATTCAGCGGGCGGCTGCCCCGCCAAACCGATCGCCAAACCGCCGAATTCGAAGGGGGTGAATCAGTCATGTCCCTTTTTGGATTTTTGTTGAGCAATCAGGCGACTAAGGGTCCGGTACAAAGCTTGCCCTTCGGGGTCTTGTTCCAGCAGAGCAAGGTGTTTATCCATGGTTTCGGTATCACCTCGTTGGGCGGGGCCGCTTTGACGGACCAGGGGGTCTGCAGGATCTTTGGCAAAGAGGCGCAATTGTTCTTGCAAAATTGGCAAGAGCAGGCGGTGTTCCCCTTGGCCTTGGAGAATGCGGTGCCCCCAATGAAGGAGCAGGTTGTTGAAGTTGGCGGTCATGACGGCCGCCAGATGCAGGGCGGTCCTTTGGGCCAAGGTGGAGGGTAGGGCAAGGGCTTGCAGGTCCTGGCACCAGGCTTGCAGGATATCGAGCAGGGTTTGGTTGTTGGTTTCGAGAAGGACCGGGACACCTTGCAGGAGCCTTTCGTGCGCTTGGCTCAAATTCATCAGCGGCCAAAGGACCCCATGACTGGGATGCGCTGCCAGGACGTCCATCGCCAAGGTGCCCCCGCAGTGTACGATATGTTGCGAAGGCCCGCAGATGAATTGCTTCGCGACCTTTCCTACAGCTTGGTCGGCCACCGCAATCACCAGGACATCCCCATCCCAGGGTGCAGGACCTTCAAGGGTAAGTTCTTGGTATTCAGCATCCAAACGATTCGCAAGCGCCTTGCCTCGACCGGCATGCCTGCCCCAAACTTGGGTGATGCGAAGGCCTGCATGCGCAAGGCCCAGGCCCCAGGCCCAAGCTGCTTGGCCGGACCCTGCGATGGCCACACGGCCTCCAGGTTTAGTCGGCCATTCGTTCATGGCGGTACTGACGGTTTCGATGCACGATGCTCATGCTCAATCCCAACACCAGAAGAAAGCTACCATACCATACCGCGTTGATCCATGGAAAGCGAAGCATCTTGAGCACCACGTAGGGTCGTGGAGGAGGAGGGGTGGTTTGTACCGCGAGCGCAATTTGTTGTTGGCCAGGGTCTATGCTTTGCAATTGCAGGCGGATGCCGGGCTCAGCACTTTGGTCCGGATAACGAAATTCAACCCCGTTTCGGATCATGTAAACCGGCATCAAGGAGAAAGTGGTATCAACGCGTTGAACCCGGACAGGAGCGCCGACCGCAACCTCCGCACCGGAGCTTTGGGCCGACCAAGCGGAATCCAGGTTGGTCTTGAGTCCTTCGAAGACCAGCAAATATTCTTGCAGCATCAAGGTATCACCGCGGGCATTGAGGTAATGCAAAACGGGTTCCTTGTATTCCTGCGTTGTGGCTTGCAAGGAAGCCGGATCCGGAACCTGGGTTACGTGCATGTACAAATCATGGTCCACGAAATGCATAGTGGCCGGTGAGGCGATCAAACCCATCTTGGGGTTGATTTGGGCATTGGGGTAGAGGGTACGGCTGAATCGCACCTTGCCTTGTTCATCCTTTTGTTCAAAAAGTAATTTGTAGTAGCGGTTAGGTTCTACAACCGAATCACCCTGGTAACGCACGGAATACCCCGCAATGGATTGACTTTGATTCGCGTAAAGCAAGACATTTTCGCGGGCCTGTGCCGGGGAGAAATTCGGTCCCAAGGGGGTATTGTTGAGGTTCAAGGAAACCACCTCTTTGCGGGAGGAAGAGACCAAAACCCCCAGCATCATCAAGGCAAAACCAAGGTGCGCCGTCAGGCCTCCTTGCTTCATGATTTTATGACGACGACGATACAGTTGATGGAGGTTACCGATCAAGGCGAAGCAGGACGCATAAATCAAGAGGATATAGGACCAGTACCCGATGCCCATGGTATAGGCCACAAGCAAGGTCATTGCCACGGCGATCAAGGTGATTTGAATGATCCATTGCAAGACCGGTCCGGGATCGCTTTTCTTGAAGCGGAGTTCAAAGGCTACGGTTCCTAACAACAGAATGATTACCGCGATGGGCAACTGCCATCGGTTGTAGTAGGAGACGACCTCGGCTGGGGGGGCTAAGTTGCTGCCAGCGATGGCGTTGAATACCGGGATGGAGGTGGTGAACAGGATTTGCAAGGCACTGATAACCAAAGTCATGCTTCCTGCGAAAAGCCAAAACTCCCGGGAACTCCCGGCTTCTTCTCCATCCGTTTCGCGGGCAGGGATTGCTCTCCAGCGAAGAAGCAGCAAAATCAATGCCAGCAGCACAAAGGCCCCTAAGAAGATCAACAGCTGACCTGATAAGCCCAGATCGGTGAAGGAATGCACCGAACTCTCGCCAAGGATACCTGACCTGGTCAGAAAAGTAGCATACAAAACCATCAAAAACCCTAGCAGAACGAGGATGAAGGTGGAGCGCAGGGAATAACGGCTTTTGGTGTAGGCATGCATGCCATGCAAGGCGGCAACGAGCAGGAGCCAAGGCAACAAGGAGGCATTTTCAACCGGATCCCAGGCCCAATACCCACCGAAATTCAGGGATTCGTAGGCCCAAGCAGCCCCCATCACGATGCCGCTTCCCAAGGTTAGGATGGCGACCAAGGTCCAACCCTGGGCAGGACCCACCCAATCTTCGTACCTACGCGTCCACAAGGCGCTTACCGCATACCCAAAGGGTATGGTGCAGGAGGCAAATCCCAGGAATAACACCGGAGGGTGGATCACCATCCAGGGATTTTGTAACAACGGATTGAGTCCGTTGCCGTCCGTGATCCATTGGAGGTAATCCGGACGGTTGAAAATGGGGGCCTGCAGGGTATCGCGCAGGAGGGTGAAGGGGCTGCTACCAATTGACCATTCCATAAGCCCGGGTAGCCCCAAGGTGGTTCCCAGGAGCATGCTGCTCAGCATAAGTTGGGCCAAAGAAAGAACGCCCATCACGCCCGCTTCCCAACGTCTTCCGCTGACCGCCAGGAATATCCACCCCAACACGGTATGCCAGAAGATCCACAGCAGAAAACTTCCCTCCTGACCTTCCCAGAAGGCGGAGAGGATGTAATGCGTCGGCAATGCCTTGGAAGCGTGTGACCAGGCGTAATGATATTCGTAACGATGAAAATAAATGATCCCAAAAAGGGTAGCGATGATGGTGAACACCGCAGCGCTATGGATCCCGAAGGACCAGCGGCCCCACTGTTCCCATCGACCACGGGATAGCGTATGTCCGTTCAGGGCGTGCCCGTAGGACAGAGTACTCATCAAAGCGGCACAGAACGATACAATGACCGCAAAATGCCCCAAATGGCCGGGCCAAAGCAATTCGCCTGCATATTCCATCGCGATCAATTCGAAGATTAAGGGTTGGTGGAGGCGGTGGGAACCTTATCCTCGGTGTATTTGGAAGGGCATTTGGTCAGAATCTGGTCCGCCACAAAGACCGACTTGTTTTCTTGCTTGGATGGGCCGGGAACGACCTTGCCAACGATGACGACTTGTTCGGAGCGTTCGAAATCTTGGGGTTTGGCGCCGTAATACACCACGGACATGCTCAGGCCTTGCTGATCTCGTAGCCTGAACCGAAGCAGGTTAGCGTCCTGGGTCGGGTTGTACACCATCGGAAAGCCCCGGTCCAATTGTCCGACCACATGGTAACTACGGTCAGGGTTGGCTGCGGCTTCGGCAAAGTCCACGTAGGAACTGCTTTCGCCCAAGGTGCTGACGAGGATCGCCAGCCCGGTGCCGACCAAAAGCAAGAGGTACAGGGCAGATCGTTTCATGCGTCAAAGTTCGTACCCAAAGAACGCATTCATGCGCATTTTTGTTGGTTCAACCCCTGATAAAAGTCCTGACTGCATGAACCTCTTCCCTCTAACCATCCGCTTAGGTGTGCTGACCTTGGCCTTGATGCTGCTGCAGACCTCCATAGGATGGACGCAAAGCCGTGGTAACGAAGGGAATCGAGGTGGGGATCGGAGCGATTTGAAGCCTATGATTACAGGGCGGGTCTTGGATTCCCTGACCGGGGAGGGTTTGGCGGGAGTGAATGTGGTCGCGGTAGGGGCAAGGGACAGCGCATTGCGCTCAGGGGTTTCTACCGATGCCCAAGGTCGCTTTGTGCTCACCTTGCCCAGGCCAGGGGGGTACATGCTCCAATGCACCTACGTTGGATATGCCCCTTACCGTAAGTTCCAGCGTTGGTTGGAGTCCCAAAGCGTTGGCAATCTTTTGATGGCCCCGTTAACGACGCAATTGGGTTCGGTGGGCATCGAGGCCCAGGCCAAACGCATTGAACAGCGGGGCGATACGACGGAGATTAATGCCGCCGGGTACAAGACGACACCGGATGCGGATGCTGAACAACTGATTCGTAAAATGCCCGGGATCACCGTGGAGAACGGAACCCTCAAAGCCCAAGGCGAGGAGATTCGTCGCGTCCTCCTGGATGGTCAGGAATATTACGGCAACGATGCCACCGCGGCCTTGCGTAACCTCCCGGCCGATGCGATCGATAAGGTCCAACTGATCGACCGCCTCAGCGATCAGGCCCAGTTCAGCGGGATCAACGATGGCAATACCGAGAAAACCCTTAATTTGATAACGCGTACCGGTTTGAACAGCAGTCGTTTCGGTAAAGTGTACGGGGGCATGGGGGCCTTGAGTGATCCAGAGCAAGTCCAGGGGGAGGAGCCATTCCGGGCCTTGCCCTTCAACGCTTACGGTCAGACCTTTCAGCCCCTGCTCCCTTCCGAAGGGGCTCGGTACATGAGCGGCGGTAACACATCTTGGTTCAAGGGCAAACGTCGTATCAGTGCCGCCTTGCTCGCGAACAATATCAATCAGCAGAATTTTTCCAGTGCCGAGATTTCGGGATTGCTCGGAGCAGCCGGGGGCATGGGCGGAGGAATGGGCGGCATGCGGATGATGGGCCGGGGAGGTTCCGGAGGTGCAGGTGGAGGCAGTGGTGGAGGAATGCCATCGGGCGTCGATATGGGGCTAAGCAATCCCACCCAAAGAGGCTTGACAGCAACACAATCCTTGGCACTGAATTACAGCGACGCATGGAAAGGGGGCTGGAAAATTTCATCGGCCCTGGTGGGGAATTCCACCTTGAACGAACAAAATGCCTCGGCACGTCGGACATGGCTGAATGTAAGCGGTTTGGCCCAAGCCGACAGCAGCCGACAAGTTCAAAGGTCCAATCAACAACGATGGACTGCCAGGTTGGAATGGAATCCCGACAGCAACAGGGCCTTGATCCTGACCCCTCGAATGAACCTTAGCCAACGTTTGACCCTGGCATCCTCGATGACTGCCTCGGATTCTGCCTGGAAAACGGCGACAACCGACAGCACCATGAAACTCTCGGAGAACCGTTTGCAAAGCCGCACCGAAAACAGCCAATGGCAAGGGGGATTGGATCTGTTGTTTCGCCAGCGATTGGCCAAGGCAAGGCGGAATTATTCGGTCAATTGGGCCATGGACTTTCAGGATCAATCCACACCGCGTGACCAAAACTCTCTGATACTTTCCGTAGGGCCAGCGCCGGTGATGCCTCCCCAATGGTGGCAACGCGCCGATACCAGCGAGCAGAGGTTGAACCAAAGCAGAAATTTGTTAAGAAGCCGCTGGGATTTGAATTTCATTGAGCCCTTGGGTCGGGCTTCTTTGTTGGAATTCAACCTGGCCCCCCTATGGCAAAGGCAAACGGTAGGCCAGGATGTTGCTGCACCGAATAGCCTTGCGATCAAGCCTTTGTTAAGCCAAGACATGGAACAACAGCTGTGGGGAGCCCAGTACGGCATTCGCTACCGCCTGGGGGATGAGGTGCAAGAATGGACACTCGGCATACAGCGCCAAGATTATGCCTTGACCAACAGGGTTCTTACCGAGATGCAAACCATGGCGGCGGCAAGTCCTCTGGCCTTCAGGGCCTGGCTTCCCAATGCCTCTTGGAGGTTCAGCCCCAACCGCAGCAGCCAGTACAGGGTCTTCTACCGGTCTTCCGCGCAATTGCCTTCGGCTCAGCAAATGCAGAAGGTGTTGGATAATTCCAATCCCCTGGCCTTGGTTCTTGGGAATCCCAACCTTGACCAGGCCGTTAGCCATACGGTGGGAGGTCGCTGGCGTTGGACCCAGGCGACCCAGGGCAAATCCTGTTTTGTGTTTGCATCGGGATCCATCACCGAGAATGCCATGGGCAACGAAACCCTGGTTGTGCCGGGCGATACCAGCCTCATGAACCAATGGTGGCAGGCCTGGGGTGGATCAGCGCTTTATGGGGTGGATTGGAAGGACTTGGGCAGTACGGGCCAAGGCAGTACCCTTACGGGGAAGGGCTTGGCTCGCGGAAGTCAATTGAGCAGGCCCGCCAATCTGGGCAGGATGCCTGCATTGCGCTTCTATGGGACCTATGCGCATCCTGTGACGAGCATCAAGTCCAATTTGAACTGGACCTTGATGGGGTCCTTGCAACGTCAACCGGTTCGGAATAACAATGTAAATTCAACGGTGGTGACCCAATCGCTTAGCGGTCAATGGGGTCTGAGCAGCTCCCAATTGGAGCAATTGGATTACAACATCTCGTTGAATATGGGCTGGAACCGCTTTCGCAACCAAGGCCCATGGTCGGTGTATTGGACGCATACCGCCAATGCTCGGGCTCAATACACCTACCGCAAGCGTTGGGTCTTGGGGAGCGATTATTCCTGGACCTACTTTGGGGGTTTGGACCAAAGCTTCAACGCTTCCGTGCACTTGTTGAATATGTCTTTGGCAGCCAAGGTATTGCCTAACCGTTTGGGGGAATTCCGCATTTCGATTTTTGATGTGTTGGGCCAAAATCGTTCGGTGAATCGGGTGATCAACGAAGTTTATTTGGAGGATAATCGTAACACAGCTCTGGGACAGTTTGTGATGCTCACGTTCACCTACAATTTCCGGAATTTTGGACGTCCACCCCGCGATGTTCCCGCCGATTCACCTCATCCGATGGGCATGCCCCAGGGGTTGCCCCCAGGACACGGGGATCCCTCAAGGCCCTGGGGTACTTGGCGATAAATCATAGCCAGGCCAATGGCTTTGAAGCCAGCTGCGGTACTTGTCTTCGCGGGGGTTGGAAGCGGGTTCGTAGAAGACTTTGCCGTGCAAGCCATCGGGCATGAATGGTTGGGGGATGAAATGGTGAGGGCCTTCGTGGCTGTATTGGTAGCCTTGGCCAAAGCCCATTTGGCGGTCCAGGTTGGTTACGGCATTACGTAGGGCTTCGGGAACCGGGGGAAGGCTATCCTCCCTGCGAATGAAATCCAAAGCCTTGTCGATGGCCAGGTAGGCGGAATTGCTTTTGGGGCTGAGGCTGAGGTAAAGCACGGTTTGGCTAAGCAAGATGCGGGCTTCCGGATAGCCTATTTTGGCCACACCCTCCATGTTGGCTTGCGCCAAGATCATCGCTTGCGGATTGGCAAGACCTATATCCTCGGCGGCCAAAATGAGCAACCTTCGAGCAATAAAGACAGGGTCTTCACCGCCTTGCACCAACCTGGCCAGGTAATAAACGGCGGCCTGGGGATCGGAACCCCGAACAGATTTGATAAGGGCTGAAATCAGGCGGTAATGCTGGTCTCCGTCCCTGTCGTGGTAGACCAGAAAATGCGGGAGCACCGAGGCCACCAACGCATCGTCAAGAACAGCCTCCGGGCCCTTGGCGGCGTTCCATAACATTTCCAGAAGGTTGAGCAAACGCCGGGCATCCCCTTGGGCATGCCGAAGCAGGGCATTCCATTCGGTCAAGGGCACAGGACGGCTGGCCAGGACAGGGTCCTGGTCCAGGGCTCTTCGTGCGAGTTGGAGCAGGTCATCCGGGGACAAGGGTTGCAAGACGATTAACTGGCAACGGGACAGCAAGGCGGGATTCAAGCTGAAAGAGGGATTCTCGGTGGTGGCCCCGATGAGGGTGATGCGGCCTTGTTCCACGGCACCCAACAAAGCGTCTTGTTGGGCTTTGTTGAAGCGGTGGATTTCGTCCAAGAAAAGCAAAGGCTTGAACAGGCCGTGGCTTTGTTCGATAACATTGCGTACTTCTTTGACGCCGGCATCCACCGCACTGAGCGGGTGAAAGGGCTGCTTGGTGCTGGCGGCCAGTAGCTTGGCAAGGGTCGTCTTGCCGCAGCCCGGCGGTCCCCAGAGGATCATCGAGGGAAGGGTGCCTCGCTGGATCATGCCGGTCAGCAGACCTCCCTGGCTGAGCAAGGAGTCCTGGCCCAACAAATCCTCGATGCGTTGCGGGCGCATTCGCTCCGCCAGGGGCATGTCGTACATGGAAAACCGTCTTGAACGCTAAAGATAAACTCCTGTGGCCCCGCTCATGGCTTACTTTGCGACCATGCTCGAGATCGGTGAACCTAAGGGGATGAATGGCGCCCCCCCAACATGGGAGATTATTCCCACGACGGACGGTTCCCATACCTTGGTCTCGAAGGATGGCCTTCTGACCTTCCACAGCCGCCATGGAGCGATTACCGAGTCCAGGCATGTCTTTGAGCAGATGGGTTTGGACTGTTGGTTGGCTGCCCATGCCCATGCCCATGCGCCAACGACCCTGCGGGTTTTGGAGATGGGTTTGGGGACAGGGCTCAACGCTGCTTTGGTCTTGGAAGGTTGGCGCCGTAGGTTGGGATCGAAGAGCAAGAACGGTGATGACATTCCCTCCAGCGGGCATGGTTCCTTGAATTGGTCGTACACGGCTTTGGAGACTTACCCCCTTGATCCTTTGCTGTTGGAGAAATTAAATTATGAAGCGCATCTGCATCATGGGGCATGGGAGGATTGGCTTGCAGGCTACAGGGCAATGTACCCAACTCTTTTGGAGGCTTCCCATCAGTCTGGTGGCTCGGAATGCGTTGGGGAAGGGCCTGAGGAAAACACATCCTTTCGAATGCAATCCAAGGAAAGTCGTATGGTAATGAAGGTAAGGCCACAGGGATGGGTACAGCCTTTGGAAGAGACTTTTGACCTGATCTTTTACGATGCGTTTGGTCCTTCTGCCCAGCCGGAATTATGGGGTGAGCAAGCGGTAACCTTGTTAGCCCAGCGTCTGAACAAGGGTGGGGTCATGGTCACCTACAGCGCTCAAGGTGCCTTCCGACGTCACCTCCTGCAAGCGGGCTTGTTGGTGGAGCGATTGCCCGGTCCTCCAGGCAAAAGGGAAATGCTCAGGGCGGTCAAAGGCTGATTTTCCGCAAGGTCTTCCGCATCTTTGGGGCATGTATTCGATATTGCGCCGGGTCATGTTCCAATTGGATGCCGAAAGGGCGCATCATCTTACCCTTAACTTGGCTTCGGTTTTGTTGCGAATCCCCGGGATGGCCCGGTTATGGGCTCAATTTTGGCCCAAGGTGCACGATCCTTGGGAAGGTTTGGGCCTGCATTGGTCCAACAGGGTGGGATTGTCCGCCGGCTTTGACAAAGATGCCCGCTACCTCCATGTTTGGAAAGCCATGGGCTTTGGGTCGGTGGAAGTAGGCACCTTGACCCCACGGCCACAGCCTGGCAATCCGAAGCCTCGTTTGTTTCGTTTGCTGCAAGACCAGGCCCTGATCAATCGTCTG
>Ga0214921_10001881_pt1 | contig 35147 bp, 50 predicted proteins | sample LL1505_MetaG_FD_177992 | JGI IMG/M metagenome (GOLD analysis project Ga0214921, IMG submission 177992) | Freshwater microbial communities from Lake Lanier, Atlanta, Georgia, United States - LL-1505 | ecosystem: Environmental > Aquatic > Freshwater > Lake | place: USA: Georgia | collected... | reverse complement strand
TTTCTAGATATGCTTAATCAAGAAATGGTATCCGATGGTGATGTGGTATTCTTGCAAGACTTTTGGCATCCTGGAATTGAAAGTATCTTCTATGCATTGGATCTATACAATATCAATGTGAAGTTCTATTCCATGTTACATGCTCAATCAGTTGATGAATATGACTTCACTTGGGCAATGAGAGATTGGATGCGTCCTATTGAATTAGGTATTGATAAGCGAATGGCAGGTATCTTTGTAGGTAGCACCATTCATAAAGAGCAATTACGAGCAGCCGGCTTCAATGCTCCTATCCATGTGGTATCGTTACCATTGCATAAAGAATTGACCCTTAAGGTTCTTCCTAACTATGATGAACTACGAAAAGAACCTCGTAAGAAAGTAATTGTATATACATCTAGATTTGACAAAGAAAAGAATCCATTCTTCATGTTAGAGGTTGCCAAGCAATTTCTTAAATGCCGTGAAGACTATGAATGGCATATCACTACAAGTGGTAAACATTTACGTAGCATGATGCCTGGTGCAGTTGAGGCATTGATCAATTATTCAATTGAAGAACCTAGGTTTAAAATTCTTACCGGCCTTAGCAAAGAAGAATACTATACGGAATTAGCAACTGGTATGGTTCTATTCAATACTTCGCTGCAGGACTATGTATCATGGACAGTATTGGAAGGAACTACATTTGGCATTGATGTGATGTTCCCTAACTTCCGAAGCTTCCCAGAATTTGTTCCGGCAGATCGAATGTATCATGCCTTTGATCTTGCAAGTGCATTGACAGGATTGCTTGAAGTTACGAAACAAGATCATTTTGGATGTCACTATGATTTCGCTCAGGTAGCAGATCTAGGACGTAGAATGGAAGGATGGATCGTAGCCAATGAACCAAAATTCGAAATCAATGTATGGCATGAACGTGCATTATGTGAGCATTTATTAAAACAAGATAACCAATGAAAGATTTAATTTATTATCCTTCCCTATCAGCAGGTGGTTGTTCTGATTACTTCAAAAAGAATAAAGAAGTGAAGCCAGGACTTACATCTCGCTTTTATTCGGAAGAATTTCCTGCGGAGTGGCGACATCCGTATTTTCTAGTAACAGCTGGTCACCATTATAAATGGCCAGATACCCGTACAATGTATGGACTAGAAAAATCAGTGACAGTGTTAGGTGACTCCGGAGGTTTCCAATTGGCAACGGGTGCTATTAAATGGGATCCAAAATTCAAAGAAACTATTTTCAATTGGTTAGAAAACAATACCGACCTGGCAGTTAACTTGGATATTCCGCCTCGAGCAAAGTATGATGGCAAGTTCTATGAGTGTTTAGATATTAGCTATGATAACTTCAAATACTTTGCCGAGAACCAATCTGGTAAGACCAAGTTCCTCAATGTGATTCAAGGTAACAATCTTGAAGAATATGAGCATTGGTATTTGAAAGTTAAAGATTTCGATTTCTCTGGATGGTGTTTAGGGGGAGCTCAAAAGAGATTGACCATGTTAATGTCTGCGTTGGCTCCAATGCTTAAGCATAAAGAATTTGATAAGACAAGAAATGAATATGTACACGTACTAGGTATTTCAAAGATTTCCGATTTCTTTATCTTGGCATTTATCCAAAAGATGTTTAACAAGTATCATGGCGGTAGAATTCAAGTATCAACAGATAGTTCATCTCCAGGATTGTATCCGGTATACGGAACATACCTACATACTCCGCAATTCCGTAACATGACATTTGTGGATCTGTATTTTCCTAAAGGAGAGAATCTTCCATATAACGCATCAGATCCAGTACCTAATCCATATGGGCATCCAGTATCAGAAGGATTTACTTTTGGTGATGTATCTTCATATAAAGGTGATGTAACAACTCGTATGACGTTGAACAACTTAATTGTATATCAGAAGACCTGTGAGCAAATCAATGAAATGATGAAATGTCATACCGAATTGCTAGAAACAGTTGTGCCATCTGATATGTACAATGTTCTTCGTAGTATTGAAGAAATGTTTACTTCTGATGACCCGGTACTAGTATTTGAGAAGTATCGTCAAATGTATAATAAGTTTGGAGGCGATACTCGTAGCTTGCCGAACAATAACGTGTTTAATCAATTTTTTGAAATGTAATATGAATAAGAAAAAATTAATTTCATTCATCGAAAAGTATTATCTAGCAGGAAATACTAGTTCGGTAAAGGTGGTATCTGATGGTACTGATCTAGTTAGTAACTTTCTATCCGATGACCAGAACGTAGTTGGTACGGTAACAATGAAAGATGTGAAGTTGGCAGAGTCTGAGTTAGGAGTTTATACAACCGGACAATTGCTTAAGTTGTTATCTGCATTGGATGAAACAATTGACATCTCAGTTAATAGTGCTGGTGATAAAGCATTTTCATTGTCCATTAAAGATTCTGATACTCGTATTACATATATGTTAGCTGACCTAGCCGTTATTCGTCAGGCACCTACAATGAAGAATATGCCAGACTTTGATGTTAACATTACTATCGATAGTGAATTCTTTGAGAAGTTCATTAAGAGTAAGAATGCATTGCCAGAGTCAGAAAACTTTGCAGTTAAAGCTGAGAATGGTGAAGCTGATATTATTATCAACCATTCATCATTGAATACTAACCGAGTTACATTTAAAACTAAAGCAGCTGTTAAGAACAATGTGTCTGCAATTTGTTTTAGTAGCAGTCTAATGAAAGAGATTCTAGTAGCCAATAAGTCGGCAGATAAAGGATGTCTTGAAGTAAGTAATGCTGGACTAGCTCGAGTATCATTTAGCAAGGATGGCGAATTCGAAACAATGTATTATCTAGTACAATTGCAATCTGCATAACATGTTTGGAAACATTGAAAATTCACTTTGGGTAGAGGCATATCGTCCGGATACATTGGATGGATACGTTGGCAATGAACATATCGTTGATAAAGTAAAGATCTATTTACAGAACGGTGATGTGCCTCATCTATTGTTTTATGGTACAGCTGGTACAGGTAAAACTACATTGGCAAAAATTATTGCAAATGGTGTAGATGCAGATGTGATGTATATCAATGCATCCGATGAAAACAATGTTGATACTGTACGTGAGAAGATTAAAAGCTTTGCAAGTACTATTGGATTTCGTCGTTGGAAGATTTGTATTCTTGATGAGGCAGATTATTTAACTCCGAATGCTCAAGCAGCATTACGTAATCTAATGGAAACCTTTAGCAAGACTACTCGATTCATTTTAACATGTAACTATGTCGAAAAGATTATTGAACCTATTCAAAGTCGTTGTCAAACGTTTGCAATCATTCCGCCCAGTAAATCTGAAGTAGCGAAACGAGTAGCCAAAGTGCTATCCGATGAAGACATTGCATTTGATAAAGCAGATTTGGTTGCCATTGTAAACAATAACTATCCAGATATTCGTAGGATCCTTAATACATGCCAAGGGCAAGTTGTAGATGGTAAACTTAAGTTAGATCAGCATAGTTTAATGCAGAGCAATTACATGACTGAGATTCTTAAGGAACTTCAAACTAAGAATGCCAAATCAGCATTTGTTAATTGTAGACAGATTCTAGCAGATAGTAAGGTTAAGGATTACACATCCATGTATAGATTTCTTTTCGATCATCTAGATGAATATGCATCGACAAACAAAGCCATGGTTATTTTAGTATTGGCAGAAGCTCAATATCAAGATTCATTTGTAGTAGACAAAGAGATTCATGCCATGGCAACTATCATTAAAATTTTAAATAACATTGCATAATGAAAAAACAAGATCTGTTATCATCAGGATTCGATATCAATGACATTGATCCAATCGAATGTAAAGAATGCTCCGGCCAATTCTTCCGTCAAGTGATGATGTTGAAAGTTATTCCTAAACTAGTAGTAGGAGCTCAGAAAGATGTAGTAGTTCCGATGCCAGCATTCCGATGCGATGATTGCGGAGCTATTATTGAAGAGATGACAGCAACAGGAGGCCAGGTTCATGTCGAAAAAGGTAACTAAGCCAAAGGCTGAACCAAAGCCAAAGACTGCGGCTAGTATATTCGATCATATCAAGAACATTACTGAGTCAAAGGTTCCATGGAGTGCCCTATCAGAAGCTGATAGAAAAAGCTTTTCTCCGTATATTGTGAACCGATGGCTCAGTATGAATTCTGGTCTTATTGAATTGATCAATGAATGCCAGCAATATACTATTGGCGGAATGCAACCTGGCCACGTATATGAACTATATCGGGAACTATTGCCTAAGCAGAAGTTGTATTTAAAGTATGTTAAAGGGTCAAAAGCGCCCAAATACAACGATCGGCTCATTGAGCTTATTACGAACCATTTACAATGTTCCGAACGTGAATGTGAAGATTATTTAGATATTCTAAGTAAACGAGACGATTTCAAAGATATAGTGGAATCATTGGCAAAGATGTATGCGCTAAACGAATCAGAAATTAAAAAATTGTTTTCATGAATCAGCGGTTAATTACATTTCTACGAGCCATGTTGCAACCATGCCTAGTGGCTATCAATGTATATGAAATTGCACATGAACATTATGTAGATGCGTTTATAGTAGGTACGTTGATTAGTTTTGTATGGACATTCAATGTACGTAGCGTAGTGTTCGGTGACATGAAAGATCGTATACTTTTTGCATTCGGTGCCGGTATCGGTACAATAGCCGGATTATTTTTCGTAAATTTAATTTACAAATGATTTGGTACTTTGCAAATTAGTTCTTAAATTTATAGTATGAAAGATTTAATTACGCAGGCCGTTATTGAAGACCTAAAGTCTCGTAGCGAAAGAGGTATTAAGAAGTATAATACCACCTTAGATCAAAATAACAAAGACAACTATATGCAGCATGCATATGAAGAGGTATTGGATCTGGCTCAGTATCTAAAGAAAGAAATGTCAATCATTCCTGATATTCAGCAAATGATAGCCGACTATCCAAATGATGCCGAATTAGGTAAAATGATCCGTCAACGTTATTCCAAATAAAATGAGCAAGATCTCCAAGTTTCTTAAGTTCAATGTAGTGGAACCCGAATCGGGTAAGCCTAAGATTTCCTTTTCTCAATACAGTAGTTTTGCTACATGTCCAAAGCAATGGGAACTAACGTATGCTAGAGGCAATCGTATTTACGATGCTAGTATTCATACAACCTTTGGTACGGCATTACATGAAACTATTCAAGAATGGCTTGGTGTGCTTTATACGCAGTCCGTTAAGGCTGCCAATGCAATGGACCTTCCTGGATTCTTCAAAGAGCGATTAATGACAGTGTACAAAGATGCTCGTGAAAAGATGGAAGGTAGACATTTCTCTACGCCTAAAGAATTAGCAGAGTTTTACGAAGATGGTATTGCAATATTGCAATATTTGACAAAAAAGCGTACGGCATATTTTTCTAGCAAAGGTTGGCAATTAGTAGGCGTAGAGATTCCATTGTATCATCCTATCAGTGAAAAGTCTGTTGTAAGGTTTCTAGGATATATCGATGTGGTGTTATATGATGAGAACAAAGATGAATATCATATCATTGACATTAAAACGTCTACTAGAGGATGGAATGCATTGGCTAAAGCAGATAAAGTAAAAATTTCTCAGCTAATATTGTACAAAGAGTATTTTGCTCAGCAATTCAATGTTGATCCCGATAAGATCCATATCAAGTATTTCATTGTGAAACGCAAGCTTTATGAAGAAGCTGCATTTCCTCAAAAACGTATTCAAGAATTTATTCCTGCATCTGGTAAGCCTACTCGTAACAAAGTACGCAAAGAGATTGAGGCATTTATCGAATCAAGTTTCAATGAAGATGGATCTTATCGGATGGACCGAGAATATTTAGCAATTGCTGGACCTAAGAGTAAAAATTGCAAGTTCTGTGTATTCGCTGAAGATGATGATCTATGTCCATTAGCCAAACGAATTAAAGAATGAAGGTAGGTATTATAGGTTCAAAGAATTATCAGAATGCTAGACGAATTAAGGAAATACTTACTAAACTTAAACAGCAATTTGGTAACGAGGTAACCATAGTATCTGGCGGAACTGCTATAGGAGCAGAGAAATATGCCCGTAAGTATGCTCTCGAGTTTGGATTAGATTATATGGAATTCAATCCGGCCCATACAGTGTATAACTTATATTCAGCAATGTCAGAAGATTATTACGGTAAAGTGTATCATGGAAGTCAATATTTTCATAGATACCTTTTATTAGGCCGTACATGTGATAGACTTATCGTGCTATTAGAAAAACAATCGGAGGCATCTTTTTATAAAACAGCAGTAGATGCCATGCAAAAACGTGGAAAGAAAGCAGTAGTAATGTTATGAAATGGTATCCAATCAATAAAAAGTTTCTAACCTATCATGCAAAGTGGCAGATAGGTTTTTTTATTACAACACCTTGTATGTATTTATTTTCGGATGTGTTACATTGGCCTCATTGGGCAACTGTAATTGCATTTCAATTGATCGGTGCCTGTATATTTTGGCCAGTAGATAATTGGATTTTCCGCCGAAAAAATAAAGGTGAGTCCCAGTAAGTCGATATTTATAAGTAATAAAGCGGTTATTAAATGCAACAAATACAGTTACCTAAATTAAAGAAAGTCGATCCCAATCGGCCAAAGAAAAAGAAGATCTTATTGCTATCAGATGATCTTCGAGCACATTCCGGCATTGCCACAATGTCCCGAGAATTTGTAATTGGAACTGCCCATAAATATGATTGGGTTCAGTTAGCAGCAACTATTAAACATCCTGAACGCGGTAAGATTTTAGATTTATCTGGAGATGTAAATAAACATGCTGGAATTGATCATGCTGATGTGAAACTTATTCCATGGGATGGTTACGGTGATCCGGTTATTCTACGACAACTAATTCGTGAACATAAGCCTGATGCCATCATGCATTTCACCGATCCACGATATTGGATCTGGTTGTATCAAATGGAACATGAGATTCGTCAGCAATGTCCATTAATCTATTACAACATTTGGGACGATTTGCCCTATCCTTTTTGGAATGAAGATTACTATGAGTCATGTGATTTGTTAATGAACATTTCAAAACAAACTCAGAACATTGTGAAAAATGTGTTACGTCGTAATCCAAAACCAGATTGGGCAGTGCAATATGTACCGCATGGTATCAATGAGAAAGCAGTTAGGCCATTAACAGATACCGATCCGGATTGGAATGAATATCAACAAATGCGTCAACGATTCTCTGATATGGGCATCGAGTTTTTGGTATTCTGGAACAATCGAAATATTCGTCGTAAGCAGCCAGGAGATTTGATTCTAGCCTATAAACATTTCTGTGATCAGTTACCAAAAGAAAAGGCAGAGAAATGTGCATTGTTCATGCATACTCAACCTAGAGATGAGAACGGAACAGATCTATTTGCAGTGAAAGAAGCAATTTGCCCGGATTACAAAGTAGTGTTTAGTGAACAGCCAGTAGATGCTCGTACAATGAACATGTATTATAATCTAGCAGATGTAGTTGTCAACATTGCAAGTAATGAAGGATTCGGATTATCGGGTGCAGAAGCTTTGATGGCCGGCACTCCTAGTATCGTCAATGTTACAGGAGGTCTTCAGGATCATTGTAGATTTGAAGATGAGAATGGTAACTGGATCAATTTCAATACAGAGTTTGCTAGTAACCATACCGGTAGATATCAGAAACATGGAGAATGGGTAAAGCCAGTATTTCCAAGTAACAGATCGCTTCAAGGCTCAATTCCTACTCCATATATCTTTGATGACCGAGTACGTTTCGAAGATGTGGCAGATGCTATCATGTATTGGTACAATATGTCTCGAGAAGAACGTAAGGCATATGGACTCAAAGGACATGAATGGATGAAGTCTGATGAATCAATGATGTCGGCCCGAGTAATGTGTGAACGGATGGTCGAATGCATTGACACATGTTTTGATAATTGGACGCCTAGAAAACAATTTGATATCTTTAAGAATACCCCAGCAGAAAAAATTACAAAGAACGGAATAGTGTTATGAAACCAAAGTTATATTTTCAATCACCAGTCGCTACTAGGTCAGGATATGGTGATAGAGCAAGAGAAATTGCTCGAGCATTGTTAGAGCTACGAGATGAGTTTGATATCAAATTTATTTCAATGCCATGGGGTCAATGTCCGGTAGATGCATTGGAATATGATGATCCATTGTATACTGATATCAAGAATCATATTACTCATGAACCACAACTACCTAGTCCAGATATCTTTATTCAATTATCTATTCCAAACGAATTCATGAGAGCCGGTACTAAATACAACATCGGCATGACTGCTGGAATCGAAACGACATTATGTGCTCCGGAATGGATTGAAGGATTGAACCGAATGGATGTCACGTATGTATCAAGCAACCACTCAAAACAAGTATTTGAAGCATGCCAATATGAAAAACGCAATCAACAAACCAACCAAGCAGAAGGAGTTCTTAAGTTGGAAAAGCCGGTACATGTTCTTTCAGAATCTGTTGATACCGAAGTATTTCGCAAAGTTGTAACTGAATCTTCTGTAAAAGAAATTCTAGATGAAGTAAAAGAGCAATTCGCATTTTTATTTGTAGGACATTGGCTTCAAGGAGATATTGGGTCAGATCGCAAAGATATTGGCAGAACTATTCAAGTATTTTGTGAAACCTTTAAAGATAAGGCACCCCAGAACAAGCCAGCATTGATTTTGAAAACCAGTGGTGCTACATTTAGTATCATGGATCGCGAAGAATGCCTTACTAAGATTCGTAAGCTAACAGAACCATATGGTAAGAAAGCTCCATCAATATATTTGATTCATGGGGATCTAAGTAATGAAGAAATGAATACTTTGTATAACCATTCCAAGATCAAAGCCATGATTAGTCTGACCCATGGAGAAGGATTTGGTAGACCGTTAGCAGAATTTGGAATGTCCGGTAAGCCAATTATCGTTTCCAATTGGTCAGGTCATACCGATTTTTGCGATGATGAAACATGTTTCATGTTACCTGGAGAGCTAAAGGAAGTTCCTAAGGATGCCCGTAATCAATGGATTATTGATCAATCTCAATGGTTTGTTGTCAATTATCAATTCGCAGGTAAGATGATGAAACATGTCATGGAAAATTATAAAGATTGTATTGCCAAAAGTGTTAAACAAAGTCAACGAATCCGTACCAATTTTTCGTATGAAGTGTTACGCGATAAGATTGTGAATATATTAAAAGAAGTTAAAACTAAGTATGGTGCCCAACCTATTCAGTTACAGTTACCAAAACTAAAGAAAGTTGGTGAGACTACCGAACTTCCAAAAATTCAATTGCCAAAATTAAAGAAAGTTACAGAATGAGTTACGAAGTAGATTTTGATGCCATTTCTCCATTTACCGGAAATAAACGTGTAATAGTAGAACATGATGATATGCAAGGCGAAAGTCGAGTATGTTTCGATACGGGATTTCAGACTAGCGATCGTCTTAAAGAAGGTAGTGAGACTCAACAAGAGTTTCATGATAAAGTACCAATGTTAGTACGCAGTTTAAGTGTTGTACATGATGAACATCGTTGGTATCCAATGACAGCCATGGCCATGGGAGTTATGTTATATCCAGATGGAACAGATAAGTCATGGAATTGGGCAGTATCATTTATCTCAGATATTCCGGAGGAGCGTCAAAAAGATTTTCCAATTCCCGGTAGTCCGGATCAATATTATACTCAAGGAATTCTAGATGAAAACATTTCATATTTCATGAAAGAATCATTTGAAGAAGCTTTGGACCATTTCTATGCTTTAATCTTTGAAAGACATGGCAATGCCTAATATTAGTTATGCAATAACCGTATGTAACGAACATGAGGAGCTCGCAAGGCTCCTTTCGTTCTTGCAAGACAGAATTAGACCTAGCGATGAAATTGTCATTCAATACGATGAAGATGCTGTTACTATAGAAGTGTTAGATACTATCAATGCGTTAGGATATGCGTTCCCAATTGGGTATTCATTGAATAAAGACTTTGCCGCATTTAAAAATAACCTACGTCAATATTGTAAAGGCGATTATATATTTCAACTTGATGCAGATGAAATACCAAATGAATATCTTATAGAGAACTTGGCATTAATCTTAGAACATAACCCAGTAGATCTACTATGGGTACCTCGTATCAATACCGTAGAAGGTATTACATCAGAACATATATCTCGTTGGAGATGGGCGCAAAATAAGTTAGGATGGATAAATTATCCGGACTATCAAAGCCGAGTATATCGAAATACGGATACAATTAATTGGGAAAACAAAGTTCATGAACGGATTATAGGACATGCAAACTTTGCACAACTACCAGCTGAAGAAGAATGGAGTTTGTATCACGATAAAACAATTAGCAGACAAATACGACAAAATAGTTATTACGAAACGATATGATAAAAATAAAATTGTATGAATCGGAGAAACATCGTAACGAATGTACATTTCGTCCATTTTTATATGCACAACATAGTTTACGTGATATAGGAATTGAATTTACGATTGGGGATTCATATGACTATGCTTGGGTAGCTCAAGCTAGTTTTCTTAATAAAAAGGTTTCGTTAGAGCAGTCTGTTAACGACGGATTAGAATTTTTATCATCGATTACTGGTGATTATATGTTAATTGATGGCCAAGATTCTACTTCATTGATCGGCTCATACGAAGTATTTAAACAGTCAAATGCCTTGTTACTATTAAAAAATAGTCTTTTAAAGGATCGTAGTTTATATAAACAAGGATGGCAATTGGGACGATATTACTGGGGCGAAGGTGATTATTCATTAAATGACTTTGATCTATATTCAGATCGTATAGTATTATCAGGTACTAATTGGTTAATGACTCATTGGGCAGGTATACAACCGCAATGGTATCATATCGAAAAACAATATGATGTATCCGCAATGTTTCAATATCCTACAAAAGATACAGTATATGAACATGGATATCCTCAAAGTGTTCATTACGATCGTAATCGTAAAAATGCTATTGATGTTATAAATCGGTTGCCATTTAATATTACTAAACTTCGAAACGGCGAACGTGTATCTATCGATGAATATTATAATCGTATCATGGCATCAAAAGTTATGATAGCTCCATATGGTTATGGTGAAATGGCGCCGCGTGATATCGAAGCCGCGATGTTTGGTTCTATTTTGATTAAACCTGATATGAGTTATATTGATACGGTTCCAAATATATTTGTCGATGGCGAAACGTATATAGCATGTAATCACGATTTTAGCAATTTACAAGAAAAAATTGAATTGGTACTAGGAAATTACGATAAACTTTCTTATATTATATCAAATGCTAGAAAAAGGATCGAGGATGTTATGCATCCAAATACTGTAGCGATTCATATATATGAAGTGTTTAAAAAATTAAAAGGAGTCACTGTTTGAAACATGTAGATAAAATATTTTGTATAAATTTAGATTCGAGACCAGACCGATGGGAAGAATCTAAACAGGAATTTAAAAAGTTAGGCATTGACAACGATGTCGAACGTATATCAGCTGCTAACATTCAACCAGGTATAATCGGGTGTACTAAATCGCATTACGAGTGTATTAAATTAGCTAAAAATAGAAATTATAACAATGTATTGATTCTCGAGGACGATGTTAGGTTTGTTTCGGATACAATGGACATTTTAAATGCATCACTTACTCAAATATCAAACCGAGATATCAAATTTGATATACTATATCTAGGGGCTAACTTACGCGGTACCGATAATCGATTAATTGATACAAATTTAGCATCGATAACATCTGCTAAAGCCACTCATGCATATATTATCAATTCAGCTGTATATGATATTATACTTAACACATATGAAAATTGCCAATGGATAGATGGACCAAATTGGCGTTATTCGAATCCTAATCGATTAAATATAGACGTATTCTATATGCATACGATACAGCCCCGGGGTAATACGTATGGGGTGTATCCATGTATAGCAGATCAAAGATCGGGTTATAGTGATTTAATTCATTCTGACTGTTACTATGGATTAGCAGCTGCATATGATAAAATTTTAAACGATACTAGTATTTAATATGGTAACTACTATTTTACAAGGCGGTTTAGGAAATTATTTATTTCAGATCGGAGCAGCTTCTACATTAGCATTATTTCATGATGATATAGCTATATTTGATTTCGAGTCTAGCGTTAAGGTACATCAAGGTATACATACATATAAAAACAATATTCTACGCAATGTTAAAATTGGTAAGCCAATCGTCGATTCTATACTTATAGAACCTAGAGACTTTTCGTATAGGGAACTTATATATTCTAAGAATGTACTATTAGACGGATATTTCCAATCATCAAAATATCTTCATCGGGCATATATGTTAGATCTATTTTCAATAGACCCTAGCACATATGACTACATTAAGTTAAAGTATAGAGATATTTTAGAAAATGATAATACAGTTGCAGTACATGTTCGGCATGGAGACTATCTACAAAAGTTAAATAAATTTCCGATACAAGATATAGAGTATTACGATACAGCATTTTCATATTTTCCAGATGCTACATTTGTAGTATTTAGCGATGACATTAAATGGTGTAAAGAAAATTTCAAACATGATAAGCTTATTTTTATCGAAAATGAATATGATTACGTTGACCTATATTTAATGTCACTATGCAAGCATAATATTATTGCTAATTCATCGTTTTCATGGTGGGCAGCATATTTAAACACGAATTCTAATAAAAAAGTTATTGCCCCTAAAAAATGGTTCGGGTATGATAAAAAATTAAAAACAGAAAATATATACTGTGATAACTGGACTGTAATATGAGTAAATTAAAATTAAAAATAATCGATACTTCGTTTGCACATTGCATGTATAGTAATAATCCGATGCCGCCTACTTCATTTTCAAAATATATTGAGTGGGATCGCAATGTATCGGATATAGAAGATTTAGTATTTTATACTGATAGCCATGTCATGCATCCCAGTCGGGGACATAAGCGTCGTATCGCATGGATGATTGAACCATATATTAAACAACCAGCTCGGTATCAATGGTTAATGGAGAACAATCATTTATTCGATTACGTATTAATTAATGATAAACAACTTTTAGATAAAGGAGAAAATTTTATATACTATCCGTTCGGAGGTTGTTGGATTGAATTAGAAAATAGAAAAGTCGATCATCAAAAAACTAAATTGGTTTCGATTATAACATCTGGTAAACGTAATGTACCAGACCATTATAAACGACATGAAATTATACAAAAACATAGCAATGTTATTGATGTAATGGGCCGTGGATATAATCCAGTCGATCCTATTAGTAAAGGATTGATTGATTACATGTTTCATATTGCAATGGAAAATCAAACACGTGACTATCACTTTTCAGAAAAAATTATTAATCCATTAATGGTTGGCACGATTCCGATATACTATGGTATGCCTTCGATTGGTGATTATTTTGATACGCGTGGCATGATTCTATTTAATGATGTAACCGAAATAGATGATATACTAAAAACACTTGATAAAAACTTATATATGGACATGTTACCATATGTTAAAGAAAATTTTAAACTAGCACAGCAATACATTTTATCAGAAGATTGGATGTATGAAAACATCTTTAAAAAATTAAATATAATATGCAAAAAATATTAGTAACGGGTGGATCGGGTCAAGTTGGTAAGGAATTAAGAAAATTGATGCCAGATGCTATATTCATGACCTCAATGGACTATGATTTAACAAATAGCGTCTCTACCGATACCATGGTCGAAACAATTAGACCTGATATTGTAATTCATACCGCCGCGCGGGTAGGAGGTATTTTTGATAACATTAAACATCAAACAGAGTATTATTCGGATAACGTGCTTATAAATACAAATTTAATTAACAGCTGTTTAAAGTATAACGTCGATAAGTTTATAGGATTATTGAGTACATGCATATACCCAGATATCGCTGATTCATATCCAATGTTAGAAGAATCAATCCATGACGGTAAACCTACAAAGACTAACTTTACTTATGGAATTGCTAAACGCGGTATGGCAGCTCATATTGATTCGATTCGGAGTCAATACAATAAAAATTATTGTTATGTAATACCATGTAATTTATACGGTATACATGATAAGTTTAATGATAGAAGTCATTTTATAGCTGCGTTACTTAAAAAAATTCATGAAGCTAGAATTGCTGGTAAATCTAAAATTACGTTATATGGTACAGGGAAAGTATATAGACAAGTGTTATATGCTAAAGATTTGGCCAGAGTAATAGTGGACATGATAGAAAATAATCTATACGAATGTTTTAACATAGCATTTCCGGATAATTTGACAATTGACAATATAGCACGTATCACATTGAACGCATTAAATTTAGATCATTTTGAAATAGAGTATGATAATACAATGCCTGATGGGCAATATAGGAAAGATGTATCTATAGATAAATTTAAAACATATTTTCCAGATTTTCAATTCACATCATTAACGCAAGGTATAAAAGAAGTATATGAAGCAGTTTTCGAAAACAATTAAGTTAGTAAGCGATACTATCGATAATCATGATATCAAATCTTTGATAAATTGGCTATCTCAAGATGAAATTCCTAAACTAACAAAAGGTAATTTAACTGTACAGTTAGAAGAAAAATGGGCTAACAAATTAGGTACTAAATATTCTGTATTTGTTAACTCAGGCTCCTCATCAATATTTTTAACATTGGCAGCGTTAAAATTTACACATAAATTAAAAAATAATAAAATAGTGGTACCGTCATTAAGCTGGGCCACTGATTTATCATCTCCTATTATTTTAGGTCTAGAGCCAATACTATGTGATTGTAATTTAACTGATTTGTCTTGTGATTTAGATTCGTTAGAAGAAATATTTAAAACAGAATCACCTAGCGTTCTTATACTAGTATCTGTATTAGGACTAGTACCTGACATGAATCGAGTAGTTGAGTTATGTAACAAGTACGATGTTTTATTATTAGAAGATGTTTGTGAAAGTATGGGATCAAAATATCAGGATAAGTACCTAGGTACGTTTGGTCTAGCATCATTTTTTTCAATGTATTTTGGTCATCATTTAAGTACTATCGAAGGAGGATTTATTAATACAGATGACGAAGAATTTTATTATACTTTACTGATGATGAGAAGTCATGGATGGGTACGTGACCTGCCATGGCATAAACAAAATGAATTTCAATTGAAGTATGATGTGAATACATTTGATAATTTATATAACTTTTATCTTCCTGGTATGAATCTAAGATCAACTGATTTACAAGCGTATATCGGTTTACGTGCTATAGATAAGTTAGATAATTTTAGCAAAATTAGAAATTCTAACTTTAAATATTATCTTGATGGAATAGACCATAACATGTTGAATATTCAGATAAATACGAATACATTTGTTTCAAACTTTGCTATGCCAATTGTATCTAAAAACAAGAAAAATATTATAGCTAACTTAATTGCTAATAACATTGAATGTAGACCGTTAATTGCTGGAAATTTAGCTAGTAAACCATTTTGGTATGAAAATTTTGTTACACCGGTACTAAAAAATTGTGAGTTAATAGATGAGCATGGATTTTATATTCCTAACCATCAGGATTTAACAAAAGAAGAACTTGATATGATAATAAAAATAGTAAACAATGGTTAAGAAAGCGTTAATAACAGGAATCAATGGCCAGGATGGGTCGTACTTAGCAGAATTTTTGCTAGAAAAAGGATATGAGGTATGGGGAATATTGAAACGTAATTCTGTAGCAGAAAATCAAACGGCTCGTATTACAGATGATATATATACAAAGCTTAAATTAGAATATGCAGATTTAACTGATTTAGCATCGTTAATAAGAGTTATTAGTAATATTCAGCCAGATGAGTTATACAATTTAGCTGCTCAATCTCATGTTAGAATTAGCTTCGATCAACCAGTATATACGATCAATGCAACTGCTATAGGAGCTTTAAATGTATTAGAGGCAGTTAGAATGGTGTCTCCCCATACAAAGATATATCAAGCGTCCTCATCTGAGATGTTTGGTAATTCTATTGATGCCGATGGATTCCAACGAGAAACAACAGCAATGAATCCAGTATCACCATATGGTTGTGCTAAAGTATTTGCTTATAATATAAGTCGAAACTATAGGCATTCTTACGGTATGTTTATCTCAAATGGTATTTTATTTAATCATGAATCACCGAGACGAGGTACGAACTTTGTGACAAATAAAGTATGTAAAGAAGCAGTTAAGATTAAATTAGGACTTTCTAACGAATTGAAATTAGGTAATCTCGAGGCGACTCGTGACTGGGGACATGCTAAAGACTATGTAAAGGCGATGTGGGAGATATTACAATTAGATAGCCCAGATGATTACGTATGTGCTACTGGCGTATCTCATTCTGTGAGAGAACTTGTTAACTACGTCTTTACTAGATTAGGATTACATTGGTCCGAGTATGTAAAACAAGATGAAAAGTTTTTAAGACCAGAGGAGTTACATAACTTAAAAGGTGATTCATCGAAGCTGGTTCAAGCTACAGGATGGTCTCATGAATATAATTTTGAAAGTATGTTAGATGAAATGATCGATTATTGGTTAAATGAATTAAAACATAAAGCTAACATATGAAAAAAATAATATTTCGTTCTTATAATAGACGTGGTTCGGCTGTCAATCGCGGCCAAGATATATCCGAACAATTAAAAGTACTTGGATATGATAGTGAGTTTCTTATTGGTAAGTCCGATGATACTGATATTACGAATGTATGGAATACATTACACGACTCAATTGTAGTATTTATTAAATCGTGTACATCACGCGAATTTGAAATATTAAAACGTAACAATAATATATTAATACTCGATATAGTAGATGCGGTAGCTAACGGCGATTATTCTATTCATGATGTATGTGCGTTACCATGGACCGGTATAATTACGCCGACGATTGAGATGACAATTGCAATCAATCATATTAACAAAAATATTAATGCAGTATTTATTCCTCATCACTGGGATAAACGTCATCTTGCTAATATTGATAAGTTTAACAAAGATTCTTTTAGTTTAGCTTATATAGGATCTTTAGGACATGATGGCGGATTATTTTACGAAGAACAAATACCAGAACTAACTATAGTTAATGAATGGGGAGCACAGACTAGCACTTCTCCAATGTATACATGTCATTACTCTGTGAGACCATCTGATACTGCACAATTTCTTTTCAAACCAAATACTAAAATATCAACAGCAGCTGCCGTAGGGTCAAATATTGTACATTCATATGATGTAGCAGCGATGAATTTAGTACCGCCTGATTACCCATATTTCACAAAGTCTGATAGTACATCTATACGTGATACTATTGAATATGCTAAAGAAACATATGGAGGAGCGGTTTGGCAATATGGATTAAATATAATGGCTGACTTAAAACATAGAACTTCTTTAGAAGTAGTTGTGAATATTGATTATGTTAATTATTTAAAGACCTTCAACTAATGTACGATTATTTAATTATAGGTTCAGGTATATATGGCGCGGTAACTGCACGTGAACTTACTGATAAAGGATATAAGTGTTTAGTAATTGAAAAACGATCACATATAGGTGGTAATTGTTATACTACTAAATTACATGATATTAACATACATGTATATGGAGCACATATTTTTCATACATCTAATAAAGAGGTATGGGACTATGTTAATCGATTTGTAGAATTTAATACATATCGTCATCATGTAGTAGCCAATTATAAAGATGAAATATATTCATTGCCTTTCAATATGTGGACTTTCAATAAGTTATGGAATATTAATACTCCGAATGAAGCTAAACAAATTATTGAATCACAACGATATAAAGATACTCCTACGAATCTGGAAGAACAAGCTTTGTCATTGGTAGGAACTGATGTATATGAAAAGTTAATTAAAGGATACACGGAAAAGCAATGGATGAAGTCATCTAAAGAATTACCCGCCTTTATTATAAAACGACTACCAGTACGATATACATATGATAATAATTACTTTTTTGATACTTATCAAGGCATACCGAAAAACGGTTACACTGAGTTGTTTGAAAAGTTATTACATGGTATTGATATTAAATTAAATACTGACTATTTTAAAGATAAAGAAACATATAATACGTTAGCTAAAAAAATAATATACACAGGCCCTATCGATAAATTTTACGATTATCAGTTCGGTGAATTAGAATATCGGCCATTAAAGTTTGAACATCAAGTATTAGATTATGATAATCATCAAGGACATTCAGTTGTTAATTATACTGATATCGATGTACCGTATACTAGAATAATTGAACATAAACATTTTAATAACGACATATCAAATAAAACTGTTATCACTAAAGAGTATCCAATCGAATGGAGTAAAAACGAAGAACCGTATTATCCTATAAACGATATTAATAATCAAGAGATGTATCTTAAGTATAAAACGTTAGCCGATAATGAAAGTAATGTAGTATTTGGAGGTCGATTAGCAGAGTATAAGTATTATGATATGCATCAGGTAGTTGAATCGGCATTAACGTTCTGTAAAAGTATAGAAAAATTAGGTTAATTGTAAAAAAGTTGTTATATTACGACTATATAGATAAAAGATGAAAAAAAATGTAATATTTTGGGTAGGTATTAAAAACGAAACTCATAACGATAAGTATGGGGACTTTAAATACTTTGACTATACAAAAGCCACGTGGAAACATTTCTGTAAACGATTTGACTGTGAGTTCGTAGAGTTTAATGCACCTATCCAACCAGATTTAATTAAGTATCGGATAAATTGGCAAAAAGCTATATACGTGTTTGATATAGTAGAGAGTTTAGGTATAGACTATGATCAAATTGCGTTAGTAGATAGTACATGTATGTATAAATGGGATGCTCCAAATTTCTTTGAATTAACAGACCGTAAGTTTGTCGGCTGGCGTGATTTTGATAATATGAATTGGATATATCAAAGCATTCAAGGATATAAATCTTTCTTTAACGATTTTGAATTGAATATGACTAACTATATTAATTCAGGATTCATTATCTTTAACAAAGCTCATCGCGATGTAATACAATCTTTTAAAGAATTGTACGAAGCTAATAAAGAATCTTTTATTCAACTACAAGATGTACTAGTAAAAAAAGGTAATGAACAGACCCCGTTAAATTATTGGTTACAGCTTAACAATGTAGAGATTAAAACCGATTTACCCATGGCATACAAATTAACGCATATGCATCGCCGAGATTTATTTGCTTATAACTGGCAATTAAATGTTGATCAAACACCGTATTTTATTAAGTACGGATACAATTGGATTTTTAATGGCATACCAAAACATGATCGATCACATGTAATCGAACAACTATGGAATTTTATAGGACATAATTATGAGTAAGAATATAGTTTTTATTATAAACATCAAAGAGGCTGATCGTATAACGAGATCAGAATCATATCATTATTCTATTAATAGTTGGGAGAAGTGGTGCCAGAAGAATAACTGTAGGCTATTTGTACTAGAGGATAGAATTTATCCTAAGGAGTATATGAATATAATTTGGCATAAGATATTCGTATTTGATTTATTAGAAAATGAAGGTATAGACTATAACAAGATCATGATAGTTGATGCGGATACTATTATTCATCCGGATGCCCCGAATATTTTTGAAACATTGAATGATAACATATCAGTTGTTAGGAATTACGGTAGTATGGATTGGGTATGCAGGAGCTATGAAAATTATAAACATCATATGTTTCCAGACGTAACATTTTCGCCATTTGATTACTTTAACGCTGGTATGATTATTATCAATAAGTCTCATCGAGAATTTTATAAAAAATTACAGCAGTTTTATTTTGATAATGTCGATACTTTACTATCATTACAAAAAACATATGGAGTAGGTACAGACCAGCCCGTATTGAATTTTATGACCCGCAACGAAGATATTAAATTAGAATTTTTGCCATATGAATGGAACATGCAAGATATGCAACGTTTTGAAATATTAGATGACAATTTTACATTTACAAAGATAGGTTGGTTATATCATTTTTGCGCAGTTAATGGCGGACCTATAGCCGTAAATCAATGGATGGAGAAAACTTATAAGCATTTATATGAAAACTAAATTCGCAATTGGATGTCTTGTACAATGGTATGAGGCAGATATTATTGAAGGATATTTAAAATCGTTGCATGCAGCTGTAATGGCATATGATGGTGAGATAGCCGTTGATATATTGTTAACTACTAATCAACAATTGGAACAATGTGAATCCGATGAGGCTATGAATTATTGTAAACGTACTATTCGGGAAGCCGGAGAGAAATATGAATTTACAATTTATGAAACTCAAGATCTTGTTACTATTGCAGACTATCGTCGAGAATTTAATCAAGAGTATTGTGAGAAAGCTGATGTATTGGTTTGGGGTGAATCTGATATGCTTGTCCCGAAAGAGATGTTTCAAATATTAGATGCATTACATCGACAATCAGAAGCAACAAAATATATCGCAACGTTTGCAATTTGCAAAATGTGGGATTCGTCTTGGAAGTTATTAGAGCATCCAAAATTTACGGTACATGCTCATTCAGATTCAAAGTCAGATTGGTGGAGTGTTAATTATGACATGACCGAATATGAAATGAATGACATTAATAATGAAGTAGAATTTCCCGAAGTAGTAATTCTACCGGAACATAAATTTAATGGTTGTGGATTAGTTATATCATCTGAAGTAGTAAAGTCCGGAGTAAATATTCCTCATTCAGCATTTTTTGTTCATGAAGATACCGCCTTCATGTTAATGATACAAAAAGTATTAGGTAATATACCACAATATCATTTCCGAAATATTTTAATGGTACATAACCGTAAACATACACATAAACGTAAATATATTGTAGGTGAGACGGGTAATACTGTAGGGCAATTGCGAGCTAGTAACAAGTGGTATACTACTGCAAATAAAATGTGTGAACTTAATGTGTATAATATGTTTAATGCGAATTATAAATCGTATACATGGGAGGACGTATGGAACTCAATTTAACAGTTGCTATTGATGACATCCATCCAGAAAACGGATGGGGATTGCCTGGAGACGAATGTATGCAGTATCTAGATATGTTACATAAAGAATTTGGTACTAAATTTACATTGTTTATTCCTAGTAACTATCATAGACAATATCCAATTAGTAAACATAAAGATTGGATTGATTGGTTACAATCATTAGGTTATTTTGAATTAGCAGCACATGGCCATTATCATGAAACATCAAATAAAAGTATCTGGGGTGAAATGGAATTCGCTGAATTACAGAATCCAAAAGAAATATCTGATCGAATTTTATTAATGCAGAATGAATGGAACGCTGTTGGGGTCAATCCGATAGTATGGAGAAATCCAGGTTGGATTTGCTCACCACAATCCAATGAACAACTGCGACAAGTATTTTCATATGCTGCTATACATTATGAACATAACCATGGATTATCATGGGGAAACTGTAAAACTATTTTAGGACATGATGGTATTCATGAAACTAATATCGGATTACATAACGGTAACTGTCTAATGTTCCAAAGTCATATCGCTGGTGATTGGAATAAAAATTCTTGGACTATAGAAAATTACGAACAATTTAGTACATCGTTAAAGTTTTTATACACCCAATATGATAATATTGTAAATAAATTTATAAGTGAATTATGATTGAACAATTATTAAAGGACATAAAAGAAGATAAGGTTGATAATTTATGTACAACCTCTTTCAAATTTAAAACTGATGTATGGAATTTCTTTCAAGGATATCAGGATAAGGTAGCAGTCGAATTCGGGACGCATAAAGGCCAGACTACCAGGATTTTATCGTTTTTATTTAAGAAAGTATATACGATAAACATAAACGATAATTTAGCATCGAAAGAATTAAATAGCGATCGAGATAATATCGAGTATATCGATAACTTTGATTTATATGCTGGTAATAGTTTGCCTATCGCAGATAAAATTGCAATGTGTTTAATTGATGCTGGACACGAATATGCACAGGTGATATCAGATATTAATACAGCGTTTTCCTTCAATTGCGATGATGATTGTTATATTGTATTTGACGATTACGGATTAGAACAATATGCAGATCATGTACATAAAGCAGTTAATCATGCTATTGATATAAATGTATTGACAATCGTAACTGGCATTGGGCATGAAGCTGGATATAATTTCGGAGGTAATCCACCTCGTATTCTTAAAACATCTGAAGGTGTAATTACAAAAGTTAACTTTGTATGAAAATAGCATTTTTTACCGAAATGGGGTTCGTAGGTAAAATTCCTCGTGATCATAAGAATATGAGAGTTGAATTTGCTTGGATGTGTGCATTGAATGCAGATCATTATCCTATTCAACAAATTCCTACAGAGAAATACGAGTTAGGTATTGTAATCATACCAAAGAAATTGCCTGGTATTGATATTAATATCTTAAGACAGAGTTGTGATAAGTTAGCAGTAATGCAAGAAGGTCCGAATTGGTTTTGGCAAGACTATGATGTTGAGAAACAAGTATGGTACTTTAATACTTTAACATCTGCAGATATAATTTATGCTCATAACGAATCAGATCGTAAATATTATCAAGGGCTGACAACGCATCCAGATGTAAGAGTCATGCCATCATTAATGATTGATGACGCCGTAACTGCGATAGGATCATTACCAGAAGTTCAACGAGAAGGTGTAATCATAGGAGGAAACTTTACGTCATGGTATGGAGGGTTTGATTCATATTCAATTGCCCAAGAACTTTCTGATGATCAAGTAGTATATGCACCATCAATGGGTCGTAAGCAACCATTAGAAGAGCATCTTATTACACATCTTCCGTATATGAGTTGGACAGAATGGATACATGCTCTTAATAAATTCAAGTATGGAGTACATCTAATGAGAACTCACGCCGCTGGTACATTTGCATTGAATTGTGCTTATTTAGGTATTCCATGTATCGGATACAAAGGATTGGATACTCAAATGATATGCCATCCAGATTTAACGGTTGAAGTAGGTGATTTAACAACTGCTAGACAATTAGCAAAAAAGCTTAGGAACGACGAAGAATTTTACTTATATTGTGTAGATAAATGTAGATATAACTATACGAACTATTATTCAGAACTTCAATTTCTAAAAAAAATAAAGCATGAAAAATTATAATTACAAAAACAAATTAATCTTGGTGACCGGTGGATCAGGATTTTTAGGTGTACCGTTAGTGGAAAATCTTTTGTCAAAAGGAGCTAGAGTTAGAATATTAGCTCGTGACGAAGGAAAGTTGATTGAAGTAAAATCTCAGTTTCCTAGTGTCGAAATTTTAACTGGTGATATTGCGGATAAATTTGAAGTACGTCAAGCTATGAAAGATGTAAACGCTGTATTTCATTTAGCTGCTTCAAAACACGTAGGCATCGCAGAAAACCAAGTTCGTGAATGTATTAAAACAAATACTTTAGGAAGTTTGTATATTCTCGAGCAATCTTTAGAGCAGCCTATCGATTTTATTATAGGAATATCAACAGATAAAGCTGCTCAAGTGGCCGGAGTATATGGAGCTTCTAAATTGTTAATGGAAAGATTGTTTTCTCAATTTGAAATACTTAATCCAGATACTTTATATCGAATCGTACGGTATGGTAATGTATTATATTCTACAGGGTCCGTGTTATGTAAATGGAAACAACTTTTACAGGAAGATAAAGAAGTTATCATAACAGATGGAGAAGCTACTAGATTCTTTTGGTCCGTAGACCAAGCATTGGACTTGATATTTAATTGTTTAGAAAATGCTACAAATAGTAAAGCATATGTACCTGAAATGAAGTCAATTAAGATCAATGATTTATTACAGGCCATGGCTCAAAAGTATTTACCAGAAAATGGTACATTGAAAATTAAAACAATCGGAATTCAGCCCGGCGAAAATTTACACGAAAAGGTATTAGAAGAAGGTCCATATTCAAATGAATGTGAACAATATACCATTGAGGAAATTAAAAAATTGATATGAAGATTTTAATTTTTGGCGGCAATCGATTTGTCGGCAAATTAATTACAACTCAATTATTTTATAATGGATATGATGTCACTGTCGTAAATAGAAGCGGTACATCTCCTGTCAATTGTAATATTATAAAATGCGATAGAAATAACGCTAGTGAATTAAAAAATGTTATCGTAGATACTTTTTATGACTGTGTTATCGATTTATGCTTATATAATTACGACCAAGCTGTAATAACAACGGAAATTCTCAAGAACAATTGTTCTAAATATATTTTCGTAAGTAGCGCAGCTGTATACAGTGATACTGATATGTATCCATTAATGGAAACGCATGATATAGATGGAGGGTCAGCATTTGGCCAATATGGCATCGATAAATCAAATATTGAAAAATATTTTTGTAGTGTCAAGAATTTTCCTTATATTAATGTTCGCCCATCGTATATATTAGGAAAAGAGAATCATATTTACAGGGAAAAGTATTTTTTCGACCAGATCATGACTAATCAAACAGTTGAAATAGAATCAGATGGTAATGCATTATTATCATTTGTATTTGCCGAAGACGTTGCAAATATTATTTGTAATCTGATAACGATGACATCGGAATTACGTACATCTTATAATATTTGCAATGACGAGTATATTTCAATACACGGGTTTGCTAGAATGATAGCTTCTATTCTTAATAAGTCATTACAGATAGAGCATGTATCAAATTCTATATACTTTAGAAATGTACATTGTTTAATCTCGAATCAGAAAATTAAGCAAGTATTTAGTCAATATAAATTTAAAACGTTAAAACAGGGCTTAACAGAATTTTATGAATATACATATTAAATATCCTAGAGCTAAACCTTATTTTTCAGATAAAGATAAGGAAGGTATATTAGCTGATATTTCTAATATATTAGATTCGGGCATGTTAACACAAGGACCATATGTAGCAGAGTTTGAAAATAAATTTAAACAATACATTGGTACCGAGTATGCAGTCGCTACTAGTTCATGTACATCTGCATTAGAAATAGCTATACGATCGTTGGGTATTTTTAATAAAAAGATATTAGTTACTACTAATACATGGATGTCATGTGCAAATGTAATACTTCTGACAGGGAATACTCCGGTATTTGTTGATATTGATCCGAATACATTATGTATGTCAGCTGATCAAGTACTAGAAAAATTAGATTCTGTATCAGCTGTATTGTGGGTACATATGGCCGGATTGATTAGTCCAGAATTTATTAATATTGCACGTATATGTAAAGACCGTGGTATATTTGTTATCGAAGATTGTGCTCATGCCCATGGAGCTATGATCGATAAAAAGATTGCCGGTAGTATAGGAGATGTTGGATGTTTTTCTTTTTATCCTACAAAAATAATGGCTACAGGTGAAGGCGGAATGATTACTACTAATAACAAAGAAATTGCTTCAAAAGCTAATATATTTCGTAACCATGGCACATCGAGAAACTTGGAACATGTGAAAGGATTGGATTACGGTGTTACATGTCATTATCCGTCGCAAAATTTTAGAATGACCGAAATAGCTGGTATACTAGGATTATATCAACTTGAACATTTAGATGAGTTTGTTAAACATAGAAATCGCGTAGCAGATTTATATCGGCAATATCTTAAAGATGCATCAGGTATACAACTATTACCGACCTATGCCGGGCATTCATATTGGAATTTTTATATTTTACTAGATCATGATATCGCCCGGGAATCATTTGCTAAAATATTATTATATGAATATGGTATACAAACGGCTAATGCATATGATCCTCCTTGTCATAAACAAGAAATGTATGCAGAGTTTATACTTAACGAGAAATTTCCGATAGCCGATAATATATTGTCCCGGCATATATCATTGCCCATGTACGTAACGTTAACGGCAAATGATATCGAACATATATCAAAATGTATTAAAGATGCAGTTAATAAAAGTAGATAAAAGTCTTGATATACGTAGAGCAGATCTACCTTATCCGATATTAGTAGCACATCAACCCGAATTTTTACCATGGTTAGGAAATATTTCTAAAGCATGTATGGGAGATGCATATTTTATTTTAGATACTGTACAGTATGGTAAAGAATTATTTCAAAACAGGAATAAAATTAGAATACGTGATGGTAAAGGGTGGCAATGGCTAACTATACCAGTATGTAATCCGAATAATAAATTACTTGATTGGAACGAAGTATATATTGATTCTAAACAACATTGGAAACGCAAACATCTTAATGCCATTCAATTATCATATGGTAAATGTAACTACTTTAATGACATATATCCAGAAATCGAATCTCTATATACTAGTTTTAATAGTGAAAAATTGATAGACTTTTTAGTAGAATTTATAAAATATGCTCATAAAAAATTTGATATACATGTACCGATATATCGTACATCGGAATTAATGTCGATCGGGTATGATATTTCAGGACAAAAGTCAGATTTAATTTTAAACATGTGCAAGGTAATAGATGCTAAATCATTTGTATTTGGTCAATTAGGCAGAAATTATATTGAGAAAGACAAATTTTCTGCTGTTGAATATGCGTTTCAAAAATTCACTCATCCAGTATATAAACAACTACATGGAGAGTTTATATCGCATATGTCATTTTTAGATATATTGTTTAATCATGGAAAGGATGCGGTTAGTATTTTAAATAAATCAGAATATGAAAAAGAGTAATGTTATGGTCATAGGTGCACATCCAGACGATGTAGAATTTGGATGCGGCGGCACTATCTTAAAACATAAAAATAACGGAGACTTTGTAGTATATGTATGCATGACAAATTCAGTGTCGTACAACGGAGTTAATGGCGCGGTGTTACGTACGGCAGATCAAAATAAAGAGGAAACTAAAAATGCGGCTGTAGTATTAAAATGTGATATGGTACATTTTTTACCGTTTAATGATTTACATGTACCGTTTTCATTTGAATCTGTATCGGAACTCGAAAAGATCATTAAACAGTATGATATTGATACTATATATACACATTGGGCTGGCGATGCAAATCAAGATCATATAGCCACGTTTAAAACGACGATGGCAGCTGCTCGATATGTACCAAATGTATTTTGTTATGAACAAATACCAGTCCCTAGAATGAGCGAAAATCAAATGGATATTAACTACTATGTAGATATAACAGATACGTTTGATCAAAAAGTAAAAGCTAGTTTATGCCATGATAGTCAAATTCGTAAGTATATCCAACATGGATTCAATGTACCGGATAATTTAGAGTTACTTGCAAAATTTAGGGGTATTCAGGCTAAATGTAAATATGCAGAGGCATTTAAAATTATAAAACAGGTATGGTAATAAAGAACAATGCAGAATTTGGTGTAGAGTTAGCGTTAGCTGTGCCTTATGCATATTGGCTTCATGAACAAGGGCAGTTAGATACTGTTATAACTAGTAAAGGCATGAAACCATTTTATTATTTTTGTAACGATGTACGTGAAGAATTTACATTTAGAACAATAGATAATGAAGCGGCTGGGTTAAATGATTTGCCCAATAATTGGATACATGGAGACACAAAGGCAGGTACAGTAATGACCCGGCCGGGTGTTTTAGATTATAAACAATGGAAGCTTCCTCCTTACAAAGAGTATTATAAAAACGATACGTTTAAATTTGATAAACCAACAGTATTTATAACAAATATATTCAATCATCCGGATGATTCAGATATACGACACTATCATCATATACCGCTAGCCGGATTGTATATGATTTTTAGTACATTGCAGGAGAAAGGATATAACGTAATCTATAAACGAGAGAACAATAAAAATAGCTCTATTACATATGATCAAAATGAGCATAATTCTGCTCAATATGCCAATACAGATATTATAGCAAATGTAGAAGGTTTTGGTTTGATGACAGACTATGAACTAGTTTCATATTTTGATAATGTACAGTTACTTACTGATATAGTCAATGCTCATAGTGATATGACATTCAATGAAGTTCAACTTAAATTATTAGCTAATTGCGATAAATACATTTCTGTTTGCGGTGGTAGCGCTATTTTATCGAGTTGTTTTGCTGGCACAACTGTAATCTATGTTACACAAGGACGAGAATTAAGACCAAACTATTTCAGTAACGATTCATACTTCCATCAATTATCAAAAGCAAAAATAATTCCGGTAATCGATCCCGTTGAAGAAATTAAACAACGTAGAGAACATGATATTAGTAAAATTATTAAAGTCATTAACGAACAATTTTAAAAAACAATGAAAATAAGTTTAATCCAACCAAGTCGTAACAATTTAAAATATCTTAAATGGTCCTATGATTCGATTCGTTGTAATCAAGGAGATCATATTGTAGAAATCTGTGTAGCAGATGATTTCAGTGATAAAGATGGTACATGGGAATGGTGCCAGGAAACAATGCAAACCGACCCTAACTTCAAAGCTATTCGCAATGAAGGACCGACTCGATTAGGCCATACTATATTGTATGACCGGCTAGTCAATGAAGTGGCCTCTCATGACATTTGTATGATTTATCATGCTGATATGTATTTATGTCCGGGCGCGTTAGATGAAATTGAAAAACATATTGCTCCTAAAAAGATAGTATCATTGACTAGAATTGAGCCACCTTTACATCCTGATGGACCCGAAAAGGTATTAGCTGATTGGGGAACCGAGCCTGAACAATTCAATGAGGTTGAATTTTTAAAATGGTTCAATGCATCTGGTAAGTTAAAAGGTAATGATATCACAGAAGGGATCTTCGCGCCATGGGCATTCATGAAATCAGATTTTCAAGAGATTGGTGGGCATGATCCATTATATGCTCCTCAGAGTAAAGAAGATTCTGATATCTTTAATCGATTTCAATTAAACGGAGTTGAGTTCATTCAAACATGGAAAGGATGTGTTTATCATATGACATGCCGTGGTAGTAGATTCAATCCGGAATTGACTACACCAGGAAAGAATAGCCCGGAATGGGAAGCTCAGAACATCAGGTCGTCTAGAAACTTTATTCGTAAATGGGGACACTTTGTACGACATGATGACATGATGAAACCAATCATTCCTCATAAATACAATATTGGATTTCGAGTTATCAATTGTACATCTCAAGTGCTTCGAGCATTGGAACCATGGTGTGATAATATTTATGTAGCCGATGGATTGAATAGCATGGTCGAAGAGTACATACGGCAAGAACAACCGAACACTATGTTCGATCTACAGGGGCGAATCCGTTCATTAAACGAATTATCTCAAAACGATATTATAGTGACCATGAATGCCGAGCAATTGAACAGGACATATGATAATATGACATATCTAACTAGTCTATCCGATATCATCTCTGATTCCGGAGAGGTTGGCGAGTTCCAATTGGACATATTTAATATTGAAATTCGTGCGTTGAAAACATATGAACACGAATTGATTAAACTATGACATATTATATAATGTTACCTGGAGACACTGAAAAGGATTGTTACAAAGAAACTAATCTATTAGGTGAACAGTCTTTCAAAGTGTTTTGGGCCGGATCCGGTCTTAAGGCATTGATGCATATAGTGGAACATGATAATCATGTTATCAATGATGTACGAATTAAAACAGATCGCAATGAAACACTTACCATTGAGCAGTTTCTAGATCGAATCGATAAATTACAAATCAGACGCAACTTTTAACAATATGGCTAAGATCAATTATCTTCAGTACGATGAAGACGAATGGCAACCGAACAAAGTGAAAATCGAACGAACCGTTGTGCGAGAACCTAAACCTGATTCCAAACGTGACAGGACCCATCGTACAAAATCCAAGAATCGCCGTAGTTGATATTTATTAAAAAGATAACAAAATGTTCAAATATTTCACAAATGTACTTCTGCAACAGTATTTTGTTACCAAAATGCCTTTAAAGGTATTTGTTAATGGAGAATATCTTAAGATTGTAGATGTTGATGATTTAGATGATGATATGTATGGTTACGGCATGCAAATGACCGGAGAAACAGAACCATTTGATTATCGTGAAATCACTCAAATAATGATAGGAAAGAATGTATTCACGCTTGATCAAGTTAATAAAGCAATGGACAAGTCGGCTGATGGGGATAGTAAGTCCGGAGGATCTGGAAAAGATGCTAAAGAGAAAGACGAAGAACCAGAAAAGGAAGCTGACAAAGAAAAAGGCGAAGAAGGTAAAGAAGGCGAAGAAGCCAGTAACCCATTCGCGTAAAGGATAAAATATGCATAACGATCACATTTCAGAACCATACATGTTTCAAGTAGGAGACATGATTCATAACATCAATCCAGAGTGTCAACATTTTGGATCTAAAGGAATTGTTACATCTGTAGATGACGATGAATTTGTAGGACCTATTGTGCGTTACCGAGTAACTAATACCGGTGATACATTTAAGCCTGGCATGTCTTTAGATAAAACAATTGATCAATTAGCTCTTATTCCAGATGAAGATTTTGATATGGAAATGGAAGATGATGACGATCATTACGAATATGAAGACAATGATTGGGATGATGAGGAAGCCGAATGGCCAGAATGGGACAATGACGATGAGGATCAAGAATGGGCCGGGTAATTTACCGTAACGAGCGACTTCAAATTGAAATTGTGGAATCCACTACTCCTCCTTTGGTGCAAGAAGCAGAATACCAAGGCAAGAAAGTGCAAATTGGTAAAGTGCATCGAGGTGGATCCAAAAAGTTCTATGTCTATGTAATGGATCCAAAAACTAAGAACGTGAAAAAAGTGTCCTTTGGTGACACCACCGGCCTTAGTATCAAAACCAAAGATCCAGCTCGTAGAAGAAGTTTCCGTGCAAGACACAATTGTGACAATCCAGGACCTCGTACCAAAGCTCGTTATTGGAGTTGCCGAATGTGGTCCGGTCCAGATGCAATTAAAAACATGACAAAGTAATTTGATAGAAAGAAATCTATGTCGTATACTACATATAAATTACTAAAAGAATTTCGCCAACGTTTAAATGAAGATGAAACAACTGATAAGCTTTCATCAGTTCTTAAAACATCCGGATATGAACAGTTTGTAGCAAAATTAGGTGATGCTGCGGAAGATTCAAAAGTACAAGCAGTGTTAGCCGCTGGGACAGATGATGGCAATTCGGCCGATGAAAAAATCGCGTTGAATGATGCAGCGGTTGCCGTTACAGATCTAAAGCCAACTCAGAACGAGATTGCATTGGACAAATCATTGAAATTTCCATTAACAGATCCGGCATCAGCAGCTGCATGTCTCAAGGGCGGTACAGTTGCAATTGCTGGTAAACGAATTGTTACGGCTGAACAGAAATATATCATTGATGGGCATCATCGTTGGTCGCAATTATATGCCATGAATAAAGATGCTAAAATAGCTTCAACGGATATGACAGCTAAGGACATAAAAAATCCAATAGACTTTTTGAAGCTAACGCAAATTGCAATTGCAGCGGATTTAGGTAAAGTTCCTACTCAGACTGCTAAAGGATCGATAAATTTAATCACTATTTCTGAGAAAGAACTTAAATCGTATGTCATTGAAACTATAACCGATCCTGTGATAGAACAATTTAAAAAATATAAAAACATTGATACTAAAGAATCTATAGCAGATTATATCTGGGACAATGTTAAATCGATGCAATCAACGTCCGTACCAGTACCAGGAGCTCCTAAACGAGATTTCATGCCACAAACCGACGATGCAACTAATTGGCAACAAATGGCCGCAGCGGGAGCTTTAAATTACAAATCACCGTTTAAATTAGGCGAATCAATTGATTTAAATCGTTGGAAACGAATTGCAAATATAAACACACGGAAATAATATGATATCACCATACCAATATCTAGTAGAACAAGAGCAGAATACTTACATTCATCCAATTGAGGACATCGCTGCTTATATCGTTGCCATGAACATTGGCAAAGGAGTGCGTTATTCATTTGAGTATATTGAAGAACGTAAAGGAGAATATGTATTTGAAGCTCCTGTACATGACCTAGGTGAATTTGCAATAGTAGTAACAGAAGCTATTGTTGAATGCCGTGTCAATGAAAAGAAAGGCCAAGCCATCTTTGAAATAGTATATACATTTGATGGAGGCGATACCGCATCTGCTATCATCGGCCGTGTTACTAAAGACGAAGACGGATATTCATTTGAAAGCTTTCCAGAAGGAAAATTCACTGAAAAAGATTCAGCATACAAAGGAAGCTAAATCATGTTGAAGGCATTGCCTATTTCATTACCTAAAGAAGCATTCTTAACCGTTCCTATTGAACATGAAGAATTGTTATTTGAATGTGCATTGGATAACTGGGATAGGGAAGGCTTTGAACTGTTACCTATCGAACAAGAGTATTATCGAGCTAATGGCATTGCACTTACACAGAAAGATGTGATAGCCAAAGAATCGGGTGCCGGAGATCATTGGAAGGCTAGTATTCAAAAATGGTTTGTGCAAGAAGTGGCACATCCAAACATATACATTGATCACAGCTATGTTTGTGTTGGATATGAATTGGCTGGAGCTGCTCGTGATCAAGTAGCCCGAATAGCTAAACAACGACCTGAACTCAATAAGTTTCTATACACAAGACGTAAATATGGAACGGACTTTTGCATTGACTGGATCGACGAATTCGGTGTAACTGAGATAGTGCATTTTGAATGGGACTTTTTAGCTCGAGACTATGCACAATTGATCGAGCACTATGAATTAGTTGAGCGAAAAATTTTAACTATTGATTGGCCACATTTAGCTAAACACATAATGGACCAGCGAGCAAAATGGGAGCAACTAGATTCTGATGCCCAAGGGGACTTCAAAGCCAAGTATCTAGGATTGACTCAAGCTTTCCGATTAGAAAAACGTATTATACTATGATAAAATTAATGCCTTTAGTACAACCACAGGATCCAAAGCCAAATAAAATGATTGCTATACCTGCAGAACCTCAGATACCCGAAGAGGTATTACGCCAGGTGTTAGAAGGACAAGGATATTTATTAGTAAAGAAAACAACAAGATGAAAGAACAATTAATGGTAGCTCTTATGCAAATGCAAAACCAATTCCGCGTTTTACATTGGCAAACAAAGAAGTATTCACGTCACCAAGCCTACGGTGGTATTTATGATGCTTTAGATGATTTAATCGATCGTATGGTAGAAGTGTACATGGGAAAGTATGGTCGCGTTGGCTTCTCTGGTGATAGCGGAGCAATTGAGCTTAAGAATTCAAGTGCATTGGATCTTAATCAATTCATTTCATCTTCAATTAATTGGTTAGTTGGATTGACAGAACAATTCGATGCTAGTATGGATACGGATCTACTTAATATTAGAGACGAAGTGTTAGCAGAGTTCAATAAATTGAAATATCTTTTAACATTGGATTAACAATGTTTAAATACATATCTGATATACTAGGTAAATTCACTCCGGGTCAACGAATATTGGCTTTGTTATTGCTTTTATTCACGATAACTTTGATATCCGTTGGCCCGAATATTGTTTCTTCATTGACTCACGACACTGACGAGTTAACAGCCAAAGTGAAACGCCAAAAAACAGAGATACAGGATCTATCAGTTAGAGTCAATGAACTCAACAAAATGGTTCTAGACAATCAGAGCGAATGCACAAATAATTTACTTGCCAAAGAGCGAGAAGTGTTAGATATCCTAACACAAATTGAAAGAGATGCTGCTAGTCTTCATACAAAAACGATTCGCACCACATCTCAAGTGGAATCAAGACGCACCCCATCCTATGTAATGGACAATGATACCGGTCCTCAAGTATCTGCGATGGTGTTGCCATCCCGCGATCGAGTACATACCACCACGACTCAAATAGACAATAGCCTAGTACTTTCCAGGATTCAGCAGTTACGAAAAAAACTTGAAAAAGATTTACAAAAAAAGTAAAAAAAGTCTTGGTGCTTTGAGAAAAAGGTCTTATCTTTAAGTATTAAGAAGAAATAAAAATTAAAAAGTTATGAGTCGTATTAGTCATGCCGTAAAATTTGGTGAATTTGGTTTAGCCGTTAAAGGTACCCGTAGCGGTAATCAACTTCTTTACTTCATTAAAGGAGAATTGGTGAAAGTGGTTGACGTATCTAACAACTATGGAGTGGAAGATCTTCGTAAGAAAGCGCAAGAGGTTGTGTCTCGTATGAACTTAACCGATCCAATTCTCACCACCACCGAGTCTGATTTAATTGCCATGAAATACAAGTGATGAACGAGTATCTCGGAGTAACAATGGATGAAGCCTATTATCTGCTAACGACCCATCGTAGTCCTTGGCCTAAAGGCTTCACCACTTCAAAGAAATTGCAATTAATTGACAAGTTCGTGGAATATTATCAGACATCTGAAGAATATGAACGATGCGCTGAGTTAATGAAACTACGAGAGCGAATCAACAAGGCACATGCAGTTAAAACGCGTCGAGATGCCAAAAAAAGCTAAATACGAATTACACCTTATCAATGATGACTACAACACATATGAATTCGTGTGTCATGTATTGGAAAGCGTTTTAATGATACCGTCAATGCAGGCCGGTCAAGTTGCAAATCTAGCTCATGAACGAGGTCATTGCAAAATACTTTCCGGTACAGAGTCTCGTTTACATGAAATGGCTATTTATTTCAAAGAACAAGGCTTAAACGTTGAAATAAAGGTTGTTAATTCCAAATGAATATCTTATATTAAGTGTTATGAAACATAAGTATACGAACGTAATTTGCCGGTTAGAAG
>Ga0214921_10001880_pt1 | contig 35159 bp, 30 predicted proteins | sample LL1505_MetaG_FD_177992 | JGI IMG/M metagenome (GOLD analysis project Ga0214921, IMG submission 177992) | Freshwater microbial communities from Lake Lanier, Atlanta, Georgia, United States - LL-1505 | ecosystem: Environmental > Aquatic > Freshwater > Lake | place: USA: Georgia | collected... | reverse complement strand
TCTGATCTAGGAGTTTACGACGAAAATCATTTAAGAATTCAATTGTGGAAACATTACATTGATTGGAGACATGAGGGAATTTTTAGAGATGATGATTCTTTAAATTCTAAAAGATTTGGTTCTTTTTATTCGTTGGAAGATTTGATGAAACCACAAGGAAATAAATTTTTAAAAAAAAAAAGAAACATATGCTTATTTGCGGGTCATTTGAATGAACCTAGAAGAAGTATTTACTTAAATTTATCTAAATATTTTAAAATAGATGGTTTTGGTCCTTATTTTGATAAAAATATTAAAGATCACAATTCCAGCAATTTTAAAAAAATAGATATCATGAAAGAATATGCATTTAATCTTTGTCCAGAAAATAGTCTTTATCCTGGTTATTATACAGAAAAAATTCCTGATGCTTTTTTAGGTAAATGTCTTCCAATTTCTTGGGCAGATCAAAACATAAATCAAGATTTTAATTCTAAATCTTTTGTAAATCTTTTGGATTACTCAAAAGCTAAATATGAGGATATATGTGAGTTATTAAAAGATGATGTTTTTCTGAAAAAATTTTCCAATGAACCTCTGTTAATAAATAAACCAGATTTATCCAAAGAAATCATATTTGTGGAGAAAATTTTAAAAAGCCTCTAAGAATGGTTTAGTATAAAAAATTAATAGCAAATTGATAAAATTAACAAAAGTTTTTATATTGACCATTAAAAACTCTCCAAGAGAGTTTCAGATAAGAAAAAGACTAAATTATTTAAAAATTAATTATAAGATATTTTATGCGATTGATGGAAAAGATCCAAATAATTATAAAATTTTAAACAATAAATACAATAGAGAAAAAAGTTTAAATAAATTGGGTAAACACATGACCTATGCACAAATTTCTATAGCGGAAGGTCATTTGAGAATTTATAAGTATATTATCGAAAAAAATATTTCAAATGCGATAGTAATGGAAGACGATTGTTTTCCTTCCAAAGATTTTCATTATTGGTTGAGTTTAAATAAATTTTTTAAAAATCAGAAATATGATCTTATACAGATTTATCATTCATTCGGTTTGGTAACAAAAAAACCTGAAGAAATAATTAATCAAAAATTTTATATTCACAAAACATGCTTCACTTTACCTTACGCAACTTGTTATCAGATTTCAAAAAGAGCTTGCAAATATATTTTTAGTAAAAATAAAAAAATAACCGGCCTTGCCGATTGGCCAATAAACTTTAGTGATGGCAAAATAAAACAGTTTGTTGTTTTGCCACATATTGTTTCCGTTCACTATCTTCACGAGGAAACATCGAGTCAAAACAATATTTGGAATAATTTTAAAATAATGAAAAACATAAAAAAATATATTCCTTTATATAAAATATTCGTAGCTTTATTTTATTTGTTTCATATTCCATTCATTTTTAGAGTTTATAAAAATTATTCATACTATAAAGAGATACATTTATTGAGAAATTTATTTCTTTTAAAAAATTTATTTTTAAATCATTATATCGATTTAGAAAAAACATCAAAAAATAAATCGTGTTATTCTTCTGATATTTTAGATAACGTAAAAAAATTAAATATTCTTAAAAATGAAAAAAATTAAAAAAAAAATATACTGCTTTGATTTAGACGGAGTTATTTGTAAGACAAAAAAAAATTTTTATAAAAAATCAAAACCAATCAAAGTGGCAATTAACAAAATTAATTCTCTGCACGAGAAGGGTAATAAAATTATTATTTTTACAGCTAGATATATGGGCAGATGTGAACAGAAAATAACTTTTGCAAAAAAAAGGGGATATTTATTAACTCTTAAACAATTAAAAAAATGGAATGTAAAGTTTCATAGGTTAATTTTTGGAAAACCAAGTTATGATTATATTATTGATGATAAGAGCCTCAGTTATAGAAAAGATTGGTATAAATTTCTTAAATAATTTTTTAGTTCGAATGTAATTTTTAAACAATAATTTTGAAGTAATTTTTTATGAAAATTTGTTTTGTAATAGATGAATTTAAGCCAATGGTTGGTGGTCCATACACTGCAGTAAAAGAAATTACTAAACAATTAAAAATATATAAAATCAAATTTTTAATAGTTGAAAAGTCTAATTTTTTGTCTAAAAAAAAGTCCCTTCATAAGTATGATATTTTTCATATTTTTGGCGCGTGGACCTTTTTTTTTATCCAATTAAATAAATTAGCTTTTACTCTTAATAAAAAAATAATTATTCATCCTGCAGGAGCTCATGATCCGCAGTCTATGGATCAAAAAAAATTAAAAAAAGAAATTGCTTGGCGTCTATATCAAAAAAAAATTCTTTTAACCGCCGATTTTATTCATTGTGCTTCTGAGATTGAGAAAAATAATTTGTTAAAATTAAATAGTAGTTTTAAAACTGTCGTTATTCCATTTGGAATTGAAAATAAATTCATAAGTAAAAAAAAAAATTATAACAAGCTAAACAAAAAAGTTTTATTTTTTTCCAGATTTAATAAACATAAAGGCATCTATAACTTAATTAAAGCTTGGAATGATATTGGAAATGAAGAATGGACGTTAACTATTGTAGCCGATAATAATGATTTTAATATACTAAAAAAATATATTAGCAAAAAAAATTTAAAAGTTTATGCAATAAAACCTTTTTTCAATAATCAAAAAAAAATTCATATTTTTGATAATCACGATGCATTAGTTTTGCCAACTAGAAGCGAGAATTTTGGAATAGCTATACTTGAATCTTTGTCAAGAGGACTACCAGTTTTAACTACCAACATTACTCCGTGGAATATTATTCAAGAAAAAAATGCAGGATGGATAATTAATGATTCCTATTTAGAATTAAAATTAACTTTATTTCAAATTTTTAAAACTAAACCTAAAGATTTTTTTATTAAAAAAAGGAACGCTATCAAAATTGCAAATCAATATAGTTGGAGTAAGATAATTAAATTATATATTAATTTGTATAGCAGTTTATAAAAAAAAAAATTTTAATAAGATTAAGACAACTTTGCTATTTCTTAAAACTTTTATTTCATAATTATTTTTGTCTTTTTTATTTAAAAAAATACTAGAAGTTTCTTTAATATTATATTTTATTATGGTAATTTTTAATTTAATTCCACATACTGAAAATTTGGCTAGATCTAAACATTTAATAGGGATAACAACTATTTCATTAATTTATTTAATTTTTTTATAAAAAAATATTATGCTTATAATAAGTAATTTATTTTTTCCAATTTTTCTAGCAAGTGGTTTTTATTGTATTGGTTTTTTTTTTTTAAAAAATTTTAATTTAATTAAAATAGTAAAAAAGATTTCAAATCCAATATATCAATATACATCATTTGGAATTGTTTTGTTTTTGTTTTTTTTTTATCCAATCTTTTTTTTAGGTATTATCAAAAATTACTTATATAAATATATTTTTTCAGTTATTGTATTACTTGGTTTGTTTAATTTTTTTTATTTTTCTAAATTAATTATTAATTGTTTTAAAAATAAGAATTTTAAAAATTTTCTATTTAATAAGAATTATATTTATATATATTTTTTTTTATTATATTTTTTTATATCTTTAGCCCCAGTTACTAGCGGTGATTCAGTTGCTTATCATGGTTTTGTTTCTAAATATGTTGTTAAAAATGGAATTTTTCCAAGTGAAAATTTTGATTTAGGTCTTGCTTTGGCAGGGATTGGTGAATTTTTAAATGCATTCGCAATTTCTATTAATGCTAATCAATTCACAAGTTTTTTGCACTTTCTTGGGTTGTTATCAATGTTTGGAATATTCGAAAAAGTAATCGATAAAAATTTGATTGATTTAAAAAATAAACAATTTTTATTACTATTATTTTTATCTTGTCCAGTACTAATTTTTTTAATTTCTAGCTCCAAACCTCAATTTTTCTATATTTCTTTAATTTTATTTTGCTATTCAAGTTTGATCCACATTAATCAATTTAAAAAAAAAAATGAAATCTCTATAATTTTTATTATTTCTATAATATTTTGTAGTATAGCATTTGATGCGAAACTAACTTTTGCAATTAGTTTTTTTTTAATAGTTCTTAACTATTTTTTAATAGCAACAAGAATTATACGATATTATAAAATAATTTTTATTTCGATTTGTGTAACTATTTTTCTAATTTTGCCACATCTTATTTGGAAACAAAAAGTCTATAATTACCCATTTTATTTTTTTCTTTTTAACCCTTTGCCAATGAATATTCCTGGCTATTCATCCCTACTTAATCTTATTAATCATTATGAGAGCGAAAGATTTCCACTATCTTTGCTTATTCCTTTTTCTTTAGGAAATTTGACAACCATTCTTGGGATAGGTTTTCTCTCTGTATATTATTTATTTAGAGAAAAGTTTTTAAATAATAAAATTTTTATATTTAACATTTTATTTTTTATACTATTAACAAGTTTTTTTGGACAAAAAAGTTCAAGATTTTACTTAGAAATTTATTTATTTATTATTTTACTTTTTATTTTACTTTTTAATCGTATTAAGAATCATTTCTTTATTAAATTTTTTAGAATTTTAATATATTTACAGTCTTTTTTTGTATTTTGTTTATTATTATTTGGTACGTTATTTCTGTTTCCTGGAAGCTTAACTAACAATTTGAATAAAAAAGTTTTATCAAATTTTGCATCAGGATATAATTTATATAATTGGGTCAATAAGACTTTACCGGCAGAAAGTAAATTAATAACGCTTCATAGGTCAACTTATTTTAGTTCTAATCAAGTTTTTTATTTGGATTTTGTTAACTATGTAGACTTTAATAATATAGATCAACGAAATTATTGGTTGTTAAAGTTAAAGCAGCAAAACCCCAATTTCATATTATTTCATGGCACTGATAATACATTCAATTATGCAGCTTATAATTTTAAAGACTGCCTGGGGGGGTTGTTTGCAAGTCAAAAAAATGTTGGATTTGAAGAAGCAAGAAATCCATTTAATCAAAGACGGGTTAACTATGATGGGCAATTATACTCTTTTTATGCTGATAGATTGCCCCAATGTGTAAAAAAAAGTAACTAGAATTAATTTATCTATTCAAGATCTTTAATTGAAATAATATTTTTGCTTATATTTGTATTATTTTTTTTAATTTCTTCAAAGAAATTCCAGGCTAAAACTACCAAACATTTTATTTTTAATTTAATATTTTTTTTTGAAATAATTTTGATTTTTGTGCCAGGTATGTATTTATTTTGTTTCAAATGATTATCTTCAATAATATAATCAAAAAAATTTCCGATATTAAAATAATTTAAAGCCGTTGTTGCTTTTGCAGGAGCACCAAAGCCTATTATATTTTTATATTTTTTTTTTAAGTTTATTATATTTTTTAATACGTTATTTTTTATCTTTTTCACTTTTATTTGAAATTCATTAAAAGTATTATAATTAAAAATACCAAATTTTTCTTCATCTTTTAATATTCTCTCGACAGCAATATCAATTTTCTTTTTATTATTTTTTCTTATAACATAAACTCTCAATGAACCACCATGTGAATCTATTTCTTCAACATTGAAAATCTTAAAATCAAATTTATCAAAATATTTTTTAAGACTATGTAGACACCAGTAATTTACATGCTCATGATATATATTATCAAACGTGCAATCTTTTAAAGTGTTAATGAGATATTGTATTTCAATTATAAACGTTCCTTGCGGTTTAAGAATTTTATTTACAGTTTTAACTATATTATCAATCTCATCTGAATGGGCAAAAACGTTAGAAGCGAGAATTAGATCTGCCTTTTTTTGTATTTTATTAATTATACTCTCGTTAAAAAATTTATTAATTGTTTTAATACCATTTTTATTTGCTAATTTTGATAAATTTTTAGCTGGTTCAACACCGAGTATATTTCGATAACCTTTCTTTAAAAAGGGCCTTAGTGCTATACCGTCATTAGATCCAATGTCTATAATAAATGATTTTTTATTTAAATTAAGTTTTTTGATATAATTGTCTGCCGCTCTTTCAAAATGTTGACTAAAAGTTTTTGATGTTGAAGATGTATATAAATAATTAGAAAATAATTTTTTTGGTTCAACAACATAAGATAATTGGCAATTAGTACATTGGTTACAATAATTTAATTCTAACGGGAATTTTTCAACTTTATGATTTTTCTGTTGAGCTAAATTATTCGCCAGAGGCATCATTCCAAATGAGATAACCCTTTTGAGATGAATATTTCCACATACTCTACAATCAAATTTATATCCAGCAAGTAAATCTTTTTTTAATTTATCATTAACGAGTACATGAGGGATTGTGTGTGTGATACCGTAGTTGTTGTGTTCTCTTTCTCCTCTTACAAGATTTAAAAATGTCGTATCTTCAGAAAAAACCATTGCATGCGCGACGTTAGGTTTTGTTGTAGTAATATCTCCTTTATTTACTACATGAGTAATTATTGGCTGGTTTTGTTCTAGTAAATTCTTGAAAACACTTATAAACCGTCCTTCAGTTACTAGACATTTTTGCTCTTGCACTGGATGGTAGTGATTGGCTCTAACAGTATTTTTTTTAGATGTTATTAAACCTATTAAATTAATTGGCTCTGTTAATTCATAATTGCTAATTTTCCCTCTTTTATCAATAAACTCTTTTTCTCCTTTTTTTAAGTATTCTAAATCTGCAGGTTTTTTCTTGTTTTTCCAATTATGGATCATTTCTTGAAGAGAATTTTCAAGATTATATAAAAATTTAAATCCGACTTTTTTTATTTTTGTTGAGTCGATAGTATATCCGGCATTAGGAACTTCATCATTTGTTTCGACTATTTTTACTTCTGGATTTATTTTTTTACACTTCAAAGCGATATCTTTTATAGTTAAATTTTCTTTTGATAAATGAAAGATTTCATTTTTAATTTTTTCGTTTTCTTCCATATATTTAAAGCATCTAGCTACGTCGATAATAGAGACAAGACTCTTCCATTGAGCGCCTTTTCCAAATAATTTTATGGTTCCATTCTCAGAGGTTATTTTAGAAAAAAGATTTGGTACAATCTGAATTCTAGTTGAATCTATCGAAAAACCATAAACAGAAGCAAGCCTCAGTATTATGTAGTTTTTTTTACTTTTAATTATGTCGTTTTCATTCTGAGCTTTGCTTTTAGAATATGCTAATGAAGGTTTTTTTTTTCTAGTTTCTTTAATTAATCTTTCAGTTTTTTTTAAACCATCAAAAACTACATGCGTTGATGGAAATATAATCTTTGCATCTGTTCTCATTAATTCTAAAATATTGTTAGTACCTCTTATCGCAGTATTTTTTATAAGATTATCTCTTTCTAAATTTTGATCTGATTTTACGTATGCTACGTTAGTAATGCCAGCTAAGTGATGGATGATATCTGCATTTGGGACAAATCTTTGAATAAAATTTTGGTCTAAAATATCGCCTTGATAAAATTCAATATTCCAGTCAGTTAATTGTTTAATTCTTTCGGAGGCAAAGTTTTTGTCTATTACTATAATTCTATCGTGCCAACTCGAACCAGAATAAATCTTACAAAGTTCATATCCTATGTATCCTAAGCCCCCGGTTATTAGGATCTGTTTTTTCATTTTGTAATTTATTGTTAAATAATTTTAGTTTTTATAATTTGATATATAACTGAAAATATATGATAAAATTTAATTTTTTTACCTTCAGATATATCCCTGCCACAGTAATTAATTGGAATCTCAAAGTTTTTTTTGGTTTTTTTCATCAATTTACCTAATATTTCTGCCTGTTGTTCAAAACCAGAAGTTTTCAATTCTAATGGGTTTAAAAGATTTTTTTTGTAAGATAAGTAGCATGAATAAATGTCAGTAAAAGTGCAGTTGTGTATTAAATTAAATATAAATGTGATTAATTTGTTTCCAATCAAATTAAAAAAATTATGTGATCTTGTGTAATTTTTGTATCTAACTCTTGATCCGATAATTAAATCAGCATCGAATTTATCATACATTTCACAAAAATCATTAATATTATCTGGATCATACTCCAAATCTGCATCCTGGAAAATAATGTAATCTCCAGAAGCAATCTTAAGCCCTTCTTTAACAGCAAATCCTTTTCCTTTATTATTTTCGAAATTAATTAATTTATTATATAAATTTGAATTTTGTTCTAATAACTTTAAACTATTATCTGTCGAACCATCATTAACGACAATAACTTCATATTCATAATTATTTTTTTTAGTATTTTTAAGACGATTTAAAATTTCTATAATTGTTTTTTCTTCATTATAAGAAGCAATAATTATAGATATTTTTTTTTTAATCATCTTATTTAAGAACTAAATTTTAATACAAAATAAAAAACTAATATTATAATTAGTCAAATTTATATATTAAAATATTTTCAATATTAGCTATTTTTTTTCATAAACTTTTAGTGTGATAAGCGTTATTAAAAAATTTAAAATTATAAAGTGCCAACCATATATTATTTGAAAAACTATTAAACAGCTATTAATAATATTGAATATTATGTTAACGTAAAAAACAAATATTTTGTTTTTATTTTTTTTTATTGTTGGCTGTAAAAAACTGTAATTTGAAGTATCAACCCAGGGCAAATATCCATGAAAAGTTTTTTTAATTAATGCTATAGAGCATTCTGTAATTGGATAAATTAACAATGATATTGCTAAATTTAATTTATCAGACATTAATATTTCTAAAAATAAATAACCATTAATAAACCCAATTAAAACGCTACCTGCATCTCCAAGATATAATTTTGCGGTAGGTCTATTAAAAAGAAAAGTAAAAACAAACAATGACGGCAGCAATGATAAAGCGATATAGTTCGAGAATAAGTCTAATTTTAAATAATAGTTAATGAAAATAATATTTAAAAAAACGAATATTGAATTTATTGATAAGAAGCCATCCGAACCATCAGTGAAATTTGTAATATTAATTATATAAACCCAAACTAAAAGACTAAAAAGTATCGATGCCTTTAAAGTTAATGGCATTTGATAAATGGGTATTGATGATAAAGAGCCGTAAACACAAATTATTTGAAAAAATAACCTTATTTTTGGATCGATAGGCTTTACATCGTCAATCAAAGAAACCAAGACAAGTATTGAAAGGCAAGCGAAACTAATAATAAAATTGTTTGGGAAAATATTAATTAAATTATTTCTAAAAACTAAAAAAAAAAATAAAAAATTTAAATATAATATAATCCCAGCACTAGTTGGTGTAATGGGGTTGTTAAATTTTTTTGCTTTATCAATAAAACCAATTTTTCCTGCATAAATTGTATATAAATAAAATAACAAGAAACTTAATAAGAAAGATATTAGGCAAAATAAATGATATTTTAATTCCATATTTTTTTAATTATATATAACTTTATTAAATATTTAACTTTATTCTGGTCTTTAACATCATGAAAAGCAATGAAGATTACTTTAGTTTCTATCGAAAGTTATTAAAATTATTTTTTTATATAAAAAATTTTAAAAAAATTTATATTTTAGTTTTATTATTACTTTTAGTTTCCTCTGCATTTTTTGAAATTTCTATTCTAGGTTTTTTATATATTTTAATTAAAGCTTTTATGAACCAGGATTATTATTCTGGCCAATTTATATTTCAATTTTTGATTAAATTATTTAACTTAACTAGCAATAAACAGTTAATATTATTATTAAGTTTTTGTTTTATAATTGTTTGTTTTTTATCAGGATTTTCTAGATTATTTTTTTCTTACTTTTCTTCAAAATTCGTAAACCATTTTGGAAAAAATGTTGCAAATTTATGTTATGAAAAATTAATTTATCAAGAATATAAATTTTATTTTTCTAATAATACAAGCAACATTTTAAGTATATTTTCGGCAAAGTTGTCATTCATTAATAATAGCATTTCTAATACATTACTTATGCTTTATAGCGTTATTACTTTTTTTTTAATTTTTTTTATTTTAGCTTATGTTAATTTTTATGTAACTTTTTTTTCTACATTATTTTTCGTAATATTATATATTTCAATCACATTTTTTTTTAAGAATAAAATTATGCAAAATGGATCAATAGTTGCTAACGAACAAACTACAATTGTAAGAAATATAAGAAATACTTTCAATGGTTTTAGAGATATTTTGATTAATAATAACCAAAATTTTTATAAAAATAATTTTATTAATTCTAATAATAAATTGTTAGTTGCTCTTGATGAAAATCGATTTATATATGCTGCTCCAAGACCAATTATCGAAACTTTTTTACTGATAAGTATTGGCTTTGTAATTGTATTTAGCGCTGATAATTCTTCTTCTTTAGTGAAACTTTTGCCCTTGTTGTCAATTCTTGCGATTGCAGCTCAAAGAATATTACCAATATTAAATCAGATATACACTGCCCATACAAATAATTTAGATAATATCCATATTTTGAATGATGTTCTTAGTTTTCTAAATAAAAATATTGTATTGCCTGAAAATAAAAAAACTGAGCCGTTAAATTTTAAAAATTCAATTACGATTAAAAATGTTTCTTTTAAATATAACTCTAAAAATAACTTTATTTTAAGGAATATTAACTTAAAAATTTTAGCAGGATCTCGAGTAGGCATTATTGGTAATAGCGGTTCAGGAAAAAGTACCTTTATAGATTTAGTATTAGGAATCATTAACCCTACAGATGGCGAGATTTTAGTAGATGGCAAGCCAATCATTAATAAAAAACAATCGTGGTTTAGAAAAGTTTCAAGTGTTCCACAAAATATTTTTATTACAGAACAATCCTTTGCAGAAAATATTGCATTTGGGATTCAGAAAAATCGAATTGATTTGAAAAAAGTCAGGCTTGTATCTAAATATGCACAAATTTCCAATTTTATTGAAGAAAAACCCAATGGTTACAACCATCTAATTGGAGAAAAAGGTTTGAAAATTTCTGTCGGGCAGAGACAGCGTATTGCAATTGCAAGAGCTTTGTATAAAAAAGCAAGTTTAATTATATTTGATGAAGCAACTAGCGCTTTGGATTCTGAAGTAGAGAATAAAATATTAGATTTTATTTTTAAATTAGATAAAAAAAAATACACGGTTATTATTATTTCCCATAAATTAACAAATCTTAAGAAATGCGATCGTGTATATAGAATAAAAAATTCAGTGTTAGCTGAAGTGTAAAATATGAATTTAAATGTTAGAAAAACTTGCAGATTTTGTGGATCTAATAAATTAACAAAAGTAATTAATTTAGGTAAACAATATTTGCAGGGTTATTTTGTAAAAGATAATTATAATAAAAAAAAAAATATCTTCAATACAAGATTTTTAACAGAATTAGTTAGGTGCGATCCAAAAAAAAATAAAAATGCATGTGGGTTACTACAGATGTCAATCAGCATTCCTCCGAAGTTACTTTATAGCCAGTATTTCTATAGATCCGGCATCAATAGCTCAATGAAAGAACATTTAAAACGTATCACGATTGAAATTAAAAATATCTTTAAAAAAAAGAAAAAAGTTTATGTTTTGGATATTGGTTGTAATGATGGAACTCTTTTAAATTTTTATCCTAAAAAATATATAAAATTTGGTATCGATCCTTCAGACTCCCTATCAAATGATAATAAAAATTTTAATTTTATAAAAGATTTTTTTCCATCAATTAGGTTAGAAAAATTTTTAAAGCAAAGAAAACTAGATGTAATTACATCTATCGCTATGTTTTATGATCTGGAGGATCCTTCTTCTTTTGTAAAAAATATTTATAAGTTATTAGAAACAAAAGGTATATGGATCTTTGAGATATCTTATATGCCAGATATGTTAAGACTAAATTCTTACGATACAATTTGTCATGAACATTTAGAATATTATAGCTTGAGTGTTATTGAGAAAATATTAGCTAAAAATAAAATGAAAATTGCCAAGGTCAGATTAAATAATTCTAACGGAGGAAGTATTCGTTGTTATGCCGTAAAAGAATGTAACTTTGCATTTGGAACTTTAAAAGACCGAAAAGAAATTGAAAATTTAAGAAAAAAAGAGACAAATGAAGGTTTACATCAAGATAAAATATATAAAGATTTTCAAAAAAAAGTTATCCTACATAGAAAAGAATTGCGAAATTTAATGGTGAGGTTAAAAAAGAAAGGAAAGAAAATTCATATTTATGGTGCATCAACTAAAGGTAATACAATTCTTCAGTGGTGTAGAATAAATCATAAATTAGTTGATTTTGCAGCGGAAAGAAATCCTCAGAAACATGGATTAAAGACCTTAGGAACAAATATACCAATTATTAGTGAGGAAAAATCAAGATCAATGAACCCAGACTATTATCTTGCACTGCCTTGGCATTTTAGGAATGAGTTCATAAAAAGAGAACAATCTTTTTTAAAAAAAGGTGGGCGTTTTATTTTTCCTTTACCTAAAATACAAATATATAAATATTAAATTTTTTATAAGAAAGATTTTTTGAAATATCCATTAGTATTGTCAACAGATATTTACGGAGGTAGAGGTGGAATTGCTCTATATAATAAACATTTAATTAAAGCCTTATCTCGTAATAAAAAAATTAAAAAAATCACTGCAATACCTAGAAGGATATTTTATGAAATAGAAAATATACCGAATAAAGTAGTTTTTAAAAGAGAAGCAAGCAATTCTAAATTAAATTATTTTTTTTTTTTTTTTAAATATTTCTTAAAAAAAAGTAACCATGATATAATTTTTTGCTGTCATATACATCTTCTGCCGTTTGCATGGCTATTAAGTTTAAAATATAAGTGTCCTTTAGTTTTAGTTATTTATGGTGAGGAAGCTTGGAAACCCACAAAATATAAATTTGCCAATTTTTTATGCAGAAAAATAAATTTTCTTATTACAATAAGACATTATACCGCAAAAAAATTTGTTAAATGGTCTAAATTTAGAATTAAAAAAAGTAATTATTTTTATCTTCCTAACTGTATTGAAGAGAATAAATATAGTCTAAAGTTAAAAAATACAGAGTTAGTCAAAAAATATAATCTTAAGAAAAAAAAAATAATCATATCATGTGGAAGATTAGATGCAGAAGACAAGTATAAGGGTGTAGATGAAATTATTGAAATTTTAGGAGATTTATCAAAAAAAGTTAAAGATTTAATTTATATAGTAATAGGAGATGGTGATGACAGGGTAAGATTAGATGAAAAAGCTAAATTTTTAAAGGTGGATCATTTAATTATATTTGCAGGACGTTTAAGCGAAAAAGAGAAAATTGATCACTATAGATTAGGTAATTTATTGGCTATGCCTGGTAGTAGAAAAAGTTTTGATAGATATCCTTATAGATTTGTTTTTTTAGAGGGATTAGCATCAGGCATGCAAGTTGTTTGTTCTAATTTAAATGATCAATCTGAACTTAATGATGCAAATGTTAAAATGTTAATCCAGGTAAACCCATTTGCTCGACACGAGATGATCAATAAAATTGTTAAAGCGATTAAAAGAAAAAGATATATTCATCCTTTGTTAAAAAATTTTTATTTTACTAGTTTTGAAAAAAAAATTGTAAATATATTAAATATAATCAAAAATAATAAGTAATTTTTTTAGTTTATTGTTAAAAAATAAATAAATTTTTATAAAATTTTAATCTTATTAAATTTGTAAAAAAATTTTAACCAATCAGAAAAATTAAACTCTAAACTTTTCTCAGATAAACTTGTATTTGGATCAAAATGTCGATCAACGACATTAGATTTTCTCCAATAAAGATCTATTGTTTTATTATCTATAATAATAAAATTTTGAGAAATTTTTTTTAAATAATCATTAACAGTCCATCTTAAAACTATATTTATCTTACGGAAATATTCGTAAAAAAAATAAATTTCTGGACAAAAATATTTATCTATAAAAAAAAGATTATCTTTAAATTTTTTCTTTTGAATAAATTTAGTAAATTTATTTTCTAAAGATCTAGAAGTTTGAATATCGAAATATTTATATAAATCATCAGTATGTCCAAACATAAGCAGGTCTGAAGCTCCATACAATCTGTGCTTAAGTGTAAAATTAGTTGTTATAATTCTTTTTTTCTGTTTTGAGGACAAATCATTTTTTAATGTATAAAATTGTATTAAATAAAAAAAATATTATTATATCTGATGTAAAAAAAATGTGGGGCTTAGGGACCCCAGACGATTTAGAAAATTTTAAAAATAATTTCTTTAAAAAAGAATAGATCTATTCAATCCTGTAAAATAAAATTTTAATAATAATACAATATTTAAAACAGTATGATTTATAGAGCAAAATTATTTATAGATAGATATTTAAGAGCCAGAAAACTAGGTATTAATTTTTTTGGAGCTAGGTTTTTTAAGGCACCTAGGGCTATAAAAATAAATGATAAACTTATAAATTTAAGTCTACCGAACGAACATGGAGTTAAGATTTCATTTGTTGATATATTTTTAGACGATGTTTACAAATTAGAATTAATTAAAAATATTGCTAATAAAAATAATATTAAAATTAAATCTATAGTTGATATAGGAGGGAATTGCGGACTTTTTTCAATTTTTTCCAGGATACACTTTCCCATAAGTGTTATTCATTGCTATGAACCGAATTTATTTCTTAATAAGTATTTAAAAAAAAATGCATTTATCGGATTATTTAAATATTTTAATGAAGCAGTAGGCGGATATAGACGCATGGTTAGTTTGAATATTCAAAGTAATAATTCTGTAAATTCTAATGTTTTGAAAAAAAAAATCGGAACAACTTTGCAAATTTCTTTTGATACCATTTATAAAAGAATTAAATCTAACACTATAGATATTGTAAAAATGGATTGCGAAGGTTCTGAATGGGAAATTTTAAATAAAACTAATATTTGGAAAAATATAAAATTTTTAACTATGGAATACCATCTTAAAAAAAATAAATATAATTTTAATAGGGTAACCAAAGCAATCGACAGAATAGGATTTAAATTATTAACAAAGATTGACAAATCAAAAAAATCAAATTACGGAATGGTTCTCGCTTGTAATCCTATTCATATTTTTAATAGTTGATAATAATAAATGTCTTTAATTAATTTTTTTAAACAGTTTTATTATCTTCTGGATGATGTATCGAGAATAAAAAGTTTTCTTTTGAAAATCTGAAGCTAAATTTATTTTTAGGTACGTATTTATAATTTACCTTTAAATTATGAAAAAAATCTTTTACCTTGGAAAGATTTTTTCTATTAATCTCAATTATACAATTAGGTTTATTTATTTCAAAAAATTTTCTAGCTCCTTGTAGTAATTTTAATTCATGACCCTCTACATCAATTTTCACAAATGAAATATTTTTAAAATTAAATGAATCCAATTTTCTAGTTGCTACTTTGACTTTTATAAATTTGAAAAATTTTTTTTTGAGGTTTTTAATGTTTTCAAGAGACGCCCAGCCATCCAATTCCATATTTTTATAAATTGGAATATTTAAAATTTTTACACCATTTTCATTAGAGAGAGCGTGGTGAAAAATTTTTATTTTGCTATTATTGTATTCACGAATATGATTTGTTTTTTTTTTATTAGGTTCAAAAGATAGTATTTGCTTAATTTTTTTTTGTTTAGATAGACCATAGGTCCAAAGACCTGAATTACATCCAATATCTAAGGCACTTCCTCTACGAGCAATTATTTGATCAATGTTGTAAAGTTCATTTTCTTTATATTCTTGAAAAAAATAAATCCAATATAATATTTTTAATTTTGATCCTTTGTTAACAAAGATTAATAAAATTCTAAGGATTTTTCTGATAAATTTAAATGTTATTTTTACAAAAAAGAGTTTTATTTTTTCCATAATAAAAAAATAGATACAGAAATTTATTACTATACTAAATATTTTTTTCTCTTGTTAAGTAGTTATAAATTCTGACTAATTCCAGTCACTTTTAACATTGCCTATTTTTTTTAATAGATTTTTAAATTTAATAGGAATTTTTATTCTTATCCAATGTAGAGGCGTTAATAGTGTTAATGCCAAGTATTTAAACATTAGATTTACTCTTATGTTAAATGGTAAAACTTTATCATTATTAGTTGTGACTGGATGAACATCTAATCCAAATCTTTTTGAAAATCCCAAATATTCACTCAATTCATTAGGTATAATCTGCGGTAAAAACTCTGGATTTAATAATAATCTTTCAGCTTGATTAGTATCAAAATCAATTTGAAACCAGAAAGACTGTCGGTTAATGATTTTACCTTTCGCAACTGATCCCCTGTGGATTGTTCTTGTATCAGATATTACCGCGCAGCCAATTTCTCCAGTAGCTATAGCAATCCTCTCTTTATATTTCTCGTTTATTTGATTTTCCGGAAAAAGATTATTTTTATAAAGATGAGATTCTTCATGACTTCCTAAAACAAATTCTGTAGCTCCATCCTTTGTGTCTACCAAATAAATTATAAATACAATTCCTTTTTTATTATTTTTTTGATCATTAAATTTATTATCAGTATGCCATGGAAAAAAAAATTGTTTCTTAGTCGTGTAAGCTCTGTGGCATTTTAATCTTATATTTTCTCCTAAATATTTTTTTGCAAGAGATAAAGCAATTTTTGAAGTTACTAAATTATAAGCGGCTCTAGATTGTGCTACCGCATTTGAAAAAAACTTTGCGTCATTAAGATGAATGTAAGTAAGTTCATTACTATTTCTTAACTGAGGCCCTTCTAATAACTTTTTTATTTCATTACTATCTTCATTGCTAATAAAATTATTAATAATTACAACTCCATTTTTTTTTATTTCTTCAGCAGCGCTGTTTATATTAAAATTTTCATCAAGATTTAGTTGTTTAATTTTGTTTGTCATGATTTTTAATATTAATTTACATTATATATGTTAAATATTTTCTTTAATAATGAAAAATAATATCATTCAAATTTCTCCCACTTTCCCACCTAATATTGGTGGAGTTGGACATTATGCAGATTTGTTAGGCAGGCATCTAGTTACAAAAGGTATTAAATCAGAGTTTTTTATCTCGGATTTTTCAGGTCATGACACAAGTAGTCAAAAATTATTTGGTAAAAAATCATCTAATTTATTAACATTGCTTGAAAAAAAAAATTCCAAAGAAATTATTTTGCATTATAGTCCTTATGGTTATGCAAATAGGGGACTTTGTTTTGATTTAATAAAAATTATAAAGAAATGGAAAGAAAGTAGAAAAGACCGTCGACTTATAACAATCTTTCATGAAATATATGCAACAGGACCAATATACAGAACATCTTTTTGGACTTGTCTGCCTCAAAAATATTTAGCCAAAACCTTATTTGATCTGACTGATTTAGTTATTGCCACAACAATAAAAAATCAATTATTTCTTTCTTCAATTGAGCCAAAAAAAAAGGTTTCACTTTCAAACGTTTTTTCAAATATTGGGGAAAAAAAATATATTAAAAATATAAATAAAAGAAGAAAAATAGCTATTATTTTTGGAGGGCAAGCACAAAAAAAAATTCTTTACCAAGACATGTCGCTGCAACGGACAAAATACTTAAATACACTTATCAAATTATCTATTAATAAGATTTTAGACATAGGACCAAAAACTAAAGGTTTAAAAAAAATTGGAAAAATACCAATTCAGTCTATCGGGATTAAGTCTAAAAGATACATATCTAGTTTGTTAAGCAATTCAAAAGCAGGTTTAGTCTTTTATCCCATTAGTCAAATGACCAAATCAGGTATTGTAGCATCTTATTCTTCTCATGGACTTCTAATAATAAATTTTTGCAAAGAAGAAATTTTAAAAACAAATGAGTTTATTTCTGGCGTACATTTTTTATCTGATGTTGTTAGTAAAAAAGATTTTAATATCGAAAAAATAGCAAAAAAATCTCATTCAGTTTATAAAAAAAATGGTATTACTAAAATAGGATATTTAATTAAAAATTATTTAAAAAAAATTAATGAAAATTGTAGTTAGCCATCCACATGGTAATCAGAATACAAACAGGGTAGTTAGTTTATTGGAAAAGTTAAATTTATTAGATTCTTTTTGGACTACAATTGCAATTCCATTTAATTTAAAATTTTTAAAAAAAAGATATTTCCCAGGTGTAAGATATAAAAATATTAGATTAAATTTAATAAAAGAATTGCTGAGATATTTTTTTAAAATTTTAAATATAAAAAAACTTTATCATTTTGAGCGAAGTATTTTTTCTGTAGATTCAATATATAGAGATCTAGACATTAGAGTTTCAAATTACATAAAAAGTAATCCCAAAAAAATAGATGCTATTTATTCTTACGAGGATTGTGCTTTAAACAGCTTTCAATTAGCCAAAAAAAAGGAAATAAGAACAATATACGACCTCACTAGTCCATACTGGGTTCTAAAAGAAAAATTACTAAAAGAGGAAGTCAAACTTCATCCTCAATGGAATTTAACTTCTTCTGAAATTTTTTCTACAGAAAAAAGTTTAAATAAAGATAAAGAAATATTACTTTCTGATCAAATAATCGTGGCATCTAATTTTTCTGCTAAAAGTCTTGAATATTATAAGCAAAAAAAATTAAATATTAAGATAATACCTTACGGCTGCCCAAAGCATCTAAGTACCAAAATTAATACAAGAAAAATTAACGAAAAATTAAAAATTATTTATGCAGGTAGACTTGTACTTTCAAAAGGAATTCAGTATTTGATTGAATCTTTGGATAACGTAGGCTTGCCATGGGAACTAGAAATAGCGGGCTTATGTCCTGAGCCGCCAGAGCAAATATCAAAAAGACTTTCTTTATTTTTAAAAGATTCTAGATGCAATTTTTTGGGACAAATTTCTAATGAAAAGTTATTAGAAAGAATGAAAAATTCTCATATTTTTATGCTTCCATCACTATATGAAGGCTTCGGCCAAGTTTTACTCGAAGCCATATCTTGTGGCTTACCAGTTATTACAACTGAAAATACAGGAGGTCCAGATTTTATCAAAAATGGGCATAATGGATTTATTACTCCTATAAGAGACACTCAACAAACAATAGAAATTTTGGAAAAACTTTATCACAATGAAGACTTTAGAATATCAATTTCTGAAAACTCAATTATAACTTCAAAAGAATTTTCTTGGGAAAAATACAATAATCAAATTAAAAATCTTTTTAACTAATAAATTATTTTAATGTTTTATCGATTTTTTAAAAATCCTATTTTGTTAATAAAACAATTAATTTATTTTTTTTTCATCTATATGATTTTAGAGGGAGCTTTAAGAAAATGGTTATTTCCTAATTATAGCTTTCAGATTTATCTTCTAAAATTTTTCTTTTTAATAATTATTTATATTTTAAGTTTTAAGTATAAACTTTTATGGAAAAGTAAATTTTCAAAATTTTTTACAGCATTTGCAGTGCTAATCACGGTACCTAGTTTTTTTATTTACGAATTAAATAATATTGGGGCAATATCATTTCTATTAGGAGTAAACTCTTATTGGCTTTTTATGCCTTTAGCTTTTATTTTAGCACACACATTTACATACAACGATGTAATAAGTTTTTGCAAAAAAAATTTATATATTATTGTGCCATACTTTTTTTTGATTTTATTTCAGTCTTATTCTACTCCTGAGTCTATAATAAATTCTGGTTATTTTTCAATCGTAAATAATCCTGAAAGGCCAAGTGCTTTTTTTACTTACACTACACAAAATACTTTTTATTTTGTTTTTTTGTTATGTTGTTATTACGTTTGGTTTTTGCATAAGAAAGATCTGACAATAAAAAATATAGTTACTATAATTTTTTTAATTTTTTTTCTATCCTCAATACTAATACTCTTGAAGAGTAGAGCCGTTTATATCTATGGCATTTTTATTTCTGTTGCGTCCTGTTTTTTTATTTTTAATTTAAGTGATAAAAAAATAAAAATAAAAAAGTTAGCAATAATTATGATTATAACTCCAATTATTTTTTTTGCCGCTAGTAAATTATTTATTTCTCAGTTTAGTTTCTCAAAAGAAAGAATTAACACCGATGTTGGAAAAGATTTATTTGTAACGGAACATTTTAAAAAATATCACTATAATAAAGCCGCTAATTTATGCATTAATCACTCTTCTTTATGTAGGATTGTAGATGACGTTTATTTTATTCCCTATATTCCAACTTACTCGTACCAGGCCAAGGGTATAGGAGCAGGAACTCATCTAGTTGCAAATTTTACGCAAAATCAAAAGCTATTTTTAGGAGAGAATGAAAATCAAAGAATTATGAAGGAACTTGGTCAACTGGTTGGTACTTTTTTTGTTACATCGAAATATATTTTTATTTTCTTATTTTCTATTTTCTTTTTTAGAAAAAATAAATACGCGGAAATTTTAATTCCCATTCTGGCATTTGTTTTAGTTATAATTTTAATTGGACCCATAACTTATAGCACCTCATTTATAAGCTTTATTTTTTGGATATGCTTGGCACTATTATTTTCTTCATTTAACGATAAAACGTATGAAGAAAAATAACAAATGAAAATTCTAATACTTGCTTCGAATATATCTAATGAGTCCGGCGGTTATTCTGAATCAAGTTTAATATTAAGAGAGTCTCTTGGTAAAATAAAAGGAAATAAATCTTTCCTTTTTGGGTTTTGGACATCTGCATTATTAGATTTACAATTTAAATTGTCAGATAGAATTAATATTTTTTCTAATTTTTTTTATGATTTTTTTCCTTTTTCAATTTTATATTTAAAAAAAATAGTAACTATAAAACCAGATATTATTGATATTCAAGGTTTATGGAATTCTGCTCATTTATTTAATTTTATTTATAATATAAAAAATTCAACACCCTATATTATTACTCCTCGTGGAATGTTAGAATCATGGGCTTTAAAAAAATCTCTTATTAGAAAAGCTTTTTTTCATTTTATTTTAGGTTATCAAAGTTTTAACAAAGCTTCCTGCATAAGAGCTACGTCATTATTAGAAGCGAAAAGTATTAGAAAATTATTTAAAAAAAAGACAGTAGTGATTATTCCTAATGCTGTTAAAATTCCAAAACTTAAATTAAAATACATAAAAAATAAAAGAAAAAAAAAATTTAGACTATTATTTTTAAGTCGAATGGATAAAAAAAAGGGGATTGAAGAAATTCTCCATGCTTGGAAGTATCTAGAAAAAAAATATTTAGATTGGGAACTATTACTTTGTGGCCATGATAGCAAATATAAATCACAAATGATAAATCTTGCATCAAATCTTAAGCTTAAAAATGTGTTATGGCATAGTTATGTAGCCGGAAATGATAAAAAAAGAATTTATTTATCTTCTGATTTATTTATTTTGCCAAGTTATTCTGAAAATTTTGGTTTAGTTGTTGCAGAAGCGCTTGCACATGGTGTGCCGGTGATAACAACTAAAAATACACCTTGGATTAGTTTAAATAAAAACAAATGTGGCTGGTGTGTTGACTTATCAGTAAAAAAATTAGTTCAAACGTTAGAAAATGCAATGGAATTAACCAGCAAAGAAAGATTTTTAATGGGAAAAAGAGGAAGAAATTTTGTAGAGCAAAATTTCAGTAGCACTTCTGTTGCGATAAAAATGCAAAAAGTTTACAAATGGATACTAAAAAAAGGACCCAGACCCTCAGAGCTTATATTTAATTAATTTTTTTTATGATAGTTATTCTTGGAATAAACAAAGATCATTCAGATTCATCGGCTTGTCTTTTAATTAATGGAAAATTGATTGGCGCAGTTGCGGAAGAAAGACTTGGAAATAGAATTAAACATGATTCTTCTTTTCCCGTAAATTCTATAAAATGGCTAATCAAATCAGCAGAACTAAAATATTCAGATATTGATATTATAGCAATATCAAATAACACTTTATCAAATTTACCTTACAAATTTTTACACTCATTTGATTTTTCGAATTTAAATTTATTAAAAAAAATTAAAAATAAAATTTTTAACAAATCTTCGATTCATCAAGAAATACAAAAGTTGGCTTTAGAAAGTAATGAGAATAAAAATAACTTAAAATACAAAATTTACAAAGTCGAACACCATTTAGCTCACATTGCCAGTGCATATTATCTATCCAAATTTGAAGATGTAACAGCTGCTTTAAGTTACGACGGTTCAGGTGATGCTGTAAGTTTGATGCTTGCAAAATGTCAAGGGACCACTATCGAAGTATTAGAAAGAGTGTATTTGCCAAAAAGTTTAGGACATTTTTACTCTTCAATTTGTAATTTTATAGGCTTTGATAAATTTGGTGAAGAATTTAAAGTGATGGGTCTTTCAGCTTATGGAGAAGATAAATATTCTGATTATTTCAACAAATTAATTAGCTATGATGAGAAAAATTGTTTTAATCAAAAAAATATATTTGATTATAACTCTATTGATTATAAAAAAAATAATTCCATCAAAGTAAATAAAAATTTTTTTTTCAATAAAAAAGTAGAAAAATTCTCGCAAGATTCAATGGATATCGCGAAATCATTACAAGTGGCTTTTGAAAAAATAGTTTTGAAGATTATTGAAAGACTTCATAAAAAAGTACCAAGTAACAATCTTGTAATGGCAGGAGGTTGTGCAATGAATGGTCTAGTTAATGGAAAAATATTCAAAGAAACTAATTTTAAAAATCATTTTATTCAACCTGCTTCTACAGATGATGGGACATCTTTGGGGGCTGCTTATTATTGTTGGCATAATTTATTAAATAAAAAAGAACGTTTTATTATGAAACATGCTTTTTGGGGTCCTTTTTATGGCGAAGATATTATTTTAAAATCAATTGAAGAAAAAAATTTAAAATTTAATAAGCTTACTGATATTAGAGAACTAACCCAGGTTGCTGCAAGACATATTGCAGAGGGTAAGGTTGTAGGTTGGTATCAAGGCAGAAGCGAATGGGGAGCTAGAGCATTGGGTAATAGATCAATTTTAGCAAACCCCGCTATTAAAAACATGAAGAATATAATTAATTCTAAAATTAAAAAAAGAGAGAGCTTTCGTCCTTTTGCACCATCTGTATTAGATGAAGATGTCAATAGATTGTTTGAATGTAATATTAATTCTGAATTTATGAATCATATAATAAAATTTAAAGAAGAGTGGCGTGAAACTTTTCCATCAGTATGTCATGTTGACTCTACAGCCCGTTTGCAAACCGTAAATAAAGAAAATAATCCTTTATTTTATAGATTAATTTTAGAATTAAAAAAAATTACAGGATACGGAATAATTTTAAATACAAGTTTTAATGAAAACGAACCTATTGTAGACACACCAGGACAAGCAATAGATTGTTTTTTAAGAACTGATATGGACATGTTGTTTTTAGAAAAATTTGTTATCTATAAAAATTTTAATGATTCTCATAAGTAAAATAATATTTTTTTTTAAATTTTATTAGTATGAAAATTTCTATTGTTACATGCGCTTTAAATAGCACAAGTACCATAAAAAAATCTATTAAAAGCGTTCAAAAACAAACTTATAAAAATATCGAACATTTAATTATTGATGGTGGCTCTACAGATGGAACATTAGAAGTTGTTAAAAAGATAAAAGATAAAAAAATAAATTTGTTTAGTTCTTTAGATAATGGTTTTTATGATGCTTTAAATAAAGGAATAAAATTTACAACAGGAAATATAGTTGGTGTTTTGCATTCAGATGACTTTTACAGAAGTAACAATGTTATAGAAATTGTAGTTGATGTTTTTAAAAAGACCAAAGCTGATATAGTTTATGGAGATTTAATTTATGTAAAAAAAAAACATCCTTTTAAACCAATTCGATATTGGAAAGCTGGCCAATATTCTAAAGAAAAATTACTAAAAGGATGGATGCCTCCCCATCCTGCAGTTTTTGTAAAAAAAAATTTTTTTAATAAAATTGGTTTTTATAAAACAAATTATAAAATTTCAGCTGACTATGATTTTTTAATTAGAATTTTTAATTGCAAGAATGTTAATCAAGTTTATGTCCCAAAAGTTCTTATTAATATGCGTACTGGAGGAATGAGTAATAAATCATTTAAAAATTTAATCATTAAATCTTTTGAAGACTATCAAATTATAAAAAAAAATAAAATTGGGGGTTTGTTCACTTTAATAAATAAAAATTTTTCTAAATTAGGTCAATTCTTTAATGTAAATGCTAATTAATATAGTCTAATATATATTTATTATGTGTGGATTTGTAGCTTCATTCGGTTTTAATATTAAAGAAAAAAATTATAAAAGTGCCTTAAAAAATTTGTCTAGAAGAGGACCTGACTCGAAAGGAAAATGGTCAGAAGATAAAGTTTTTTTAGGAAGCAGAAGACTTGCTATTATCGATCTTAAAAAAAGATCAAACCAGCCAATGCATTCATCCTGCTCACGTTATGTATTGGTATTTAATGGAGCAATTTACAATTTTTTAGAACTCAGAAATTATTTGATAGCAAAAGGAGTCAAATTAAAAACCTATTCTGATACAGAGGTTATTTTAGAATTATTTGTTTTAGAAGCAGAAAAAATGCTTCCAAAGCTAAAAGGCATGTTCGCATTTATAATTTGGGATCGAGTTAAAAAAAAAGCTTTTGCAGCAAGAGATCCATATGGAATTAAACCTCTTTATATAGGAACTTGTAAGCGCGGTCTTATTTTGGCGTCTCAAGTTAAAACTTTAATTTCTACAAATTTAATTTCTAAAGAATATGATACTCGCAGTAAGTCTATTTTTTGGATTTTAGGATTTGTGGTAGAGCCTGATACTTGGTTTAAAAATATCAAATCATTAAAGGCTGGACATTATATCTGGATTCAAAAAGGAACCATAATTTCAGATAATAAATGGCATGATATCAATCAATACTGGGATAATATTCCATTAAATAATAAAAAAATTTCTAAGGAAAAAATTTATAAACAAGTAAAAACATCAGTTGTAGAATCTGTTAAAAGACATCTTGTATCAGATGTTCCTGTAGGTATATTTTTGTCTAGCGGTATAGATTCCGCTGTTTTGGCTGGCCTAATGGTTAAAAATGGGCATAAAGCCGTAACAGGAATAACTGTTTCTTTTGACGATTTTAAAAATACAAAAAATGATGAAGTAAAAGACGCTAAAATCATAGCTAATCATTTTGGGATAAAACATCACGTTTACAATGTAAGTAAAAGTGATTTTATTAATGATTTACCAGACATATTGTTATCTATGGATCAGCCAAGCATAGATGGAATAAATACATGGTATGCATCAAAAGCAGCATCCAAACTAGGTCTAAAAGTTGTTTTTTCTGGTGTTGGCGGAGATGAAATTTTTTTTGGGTACAGCTTATTTAAACAAATACCAATTTTGATAAAATTAATAAGCATTATTTCTAAAGTACCGGGATTAATGAAGTTAATAAATAAATTTCTTATTTTTTTTTCTTATGTTAAAAAAAATGAAAGATGGAAGCATATAATTATTTGGAGCAAAACAGTAATTGGAGCATGGTTATTAAGAAGAACCATATTCTTTGAAAAAGACTTAAATCCTTTTAAAAAAAATAAAAGTTCGCAAGATTTGTTAAATAATTTATTTAGAAAAAAAATTTTTTCAAATATATTGTCAGAACGGCCAAAGAACATAAAATTAAAACTTGCACAAATAGAATCAACAATTTATTTGCGCAATCAATTACTAAGAGATAGTGACTGGGCAAGCATGTATCATGGAGTTGAACTAAGAACTCCTTATGTTGATGTTACCCTATTAAAGAATTTAAAAGACGTAATTTGTTCTTTGCCTTTTTTTTATAGTAAGGCTCCTTTAATGTCTTGTTTAGAAAAGAAGTTGCCTAGAAGTATTTTATTTAAAAGAAAGTTAGGTTTTCAGACACCATATAAAAAATGGATGCATGATCTAAATGGTAATAATGCTAAAACTACAGGACTGACTGGTTGGATGAATTTTGTTTCTAATATATATTAGTTGTTATAAAAAATTTAAATGCTTAAAAATATTATTGAAAATAAATATAGTGTATATATTTTGGCCTCTATAATACCATTCCTAGCAATATCAATTTTTATATCAGATTTAATTTTTAGTTTTTATTCTTTGCTATTTTTATTTTATGCAATCAAAAATAAATTTTCTTTTATACATAAGAATAAATTTTACCTATTATTTTTATGTTTTTACTTTACCATGATCCTCAGTTCTTTATTTTCAGATAACATCCTCCATTCTTTAAAAAGTTCTATATTTTTTATAAGAGTTTTTTTTTTTATAGGATTAATTTCATATTTAATAGAACAAAAGCCCATTATTAAAGAAATATTTTATAAATTTTTATTTATTACTTTTTTTGTCGTAATTTTGTTTGGGTTAATTCAATTTTTCATTCTACATAGCAGTCAAGAATTAAGCTCAATTCCCAACTTAAGACTCAAACTTTTTATGACAGATAAGCTAAAATTAGGTTCATACTTAAGTAGACTTTATGGATTGTTATTTGCGCTTTATATTTTTAGAAATTCTAAATCTAAATATGAGAACTGGCTTTTTTTTTTATTAACAGTCTTAGTAGTTATAACCGTATTTCTTTCAGGAGAAAGAACATCTTTTTTTTTTATTGTACTATTTCTTTTTTTAGCTTTTTTTTTATTAGATAATTTTAGTTTAAAAATAAAACTTTTTGCTATATTTTCTATTTTATTTTTTATTTCAATTTTTTCAATTTATTTTGACAGAGTTAAAACAAGGATGTTTTATGATGATAATAATAAAATCCAGATTTCAAAAAATAAAGATAAGATAATTATATTTACCCCTGAACATACCAGGCATTACGTAATCACATACAAAATGTTTATTGATAAACCGTTTTTAGGTCACGGACCAGGAATGTTTAGATTTGTTTGTGCGTATGATAAATATAATGACAATAAAGATAAAGCTGGCTGCTCTACTCATCCTCATAATAACTATTTGCAATTATTAGCAGAGACTGGAATTTTTGGATTTTTATTTTTAATAATTTTTTTAGTATATGTGCTCTATTTCATATTTAAAAAACTTGTAAACAATATTTTTAGCAAAAAAAAATATCAAAATAATTATTATTGTGTGACTTTAATTTTAGCGATTTTTGTTAATCTTTGGCCCTTTTCTCCATCTGGAAATTTCTTCAACAATTGGTTGCTAATTGTGTACACTTTGCCGTTGGCCTTTTATATAGGTGAATTTTTTAACAAAAATTTAATTAAAAAATAAGTAATTTTGGTTGCGGGGCTTGGATTTGAACCAAGGACCTTCAGGTTATGAGCCTGACGAGCTACCAGACTGCTCCACCCCGCGATATGTTATAATTTTAATTCTATATTAATTTAGTTTTATTATCAAAACTAATAAATTTTTATTTGACTAAATTATAAAATTTGTAAGTATTTTTTACAAAGAAAGTAATTTTATTCGGCATTATACCTGTGCAAGGGGATGGATTATATCCGCATCCTTCACCAGTATTATTTATGTAATATGCTATTATGCCATTAATTATTATTGGTTCAGTTTTGATTATCAAATTTAACGTCTCTTCCTTCTGAGAGTATATTTTTGGCCAAGGATAATTTAAATATTTTATATCATAGTTATTGTAGATTCTAATTATGTGTTTAGTTGTGAAGAGCACAAAAAATATTACCAACGAATTTCTAAAAAATTTATAAAATCTTATATTAATTTTATACTTAAGTTTATTTTTAATAATGAAAATTAAAGACGAAATTACTATAAAAATTATTATATAGGATGAGCCGTATCTAAAAAGCGGAAATCTAAAAAACCATAGTAAAATTCCTAAAAAGGAAAGTGCTAGCAAAAAATTTAGTTTTTTATTTATTGTCTTATTTTTAATGTGAATTTTTCTGACTATTAAACTACTTACAAATAAAAAAATTATAAAAAATGATAATTTCTTTAATATTTGAATTCCGTGACCAAAAAACCACGTCTTAAACCAAAAAAATTTTTTTACAAAAAAATCTTGAGTAACGGGTTCCCCTCTATAATCCGGCCATCCTTTAGTCCATGCTTCATTATCTAGACTTTGAGCCTTGGCGCTTATAGTAAAAACAGAATCATTACTAAACCACGGCAAGCTATCAAAGCAGGTAATTTCAACAGGGTAAAGCAAGCATCCTGAAATAATAATATTTTTAAGAAACCATAATGCCACAAAGAATATTATGGCCAGGTTTGTCTTATTAATTAAATAATCTCTTTTTATATAAAAATAATAACAATATACAGGTATTGTAAGAATTAGAATTAAAGTAGGTTTTAGCATGAAAGTAAAAATTGATAGTATTAAAATTCTACTAAGAATATTTGAACTGCATTTCTCGTAGAAAAATTCTTTGAAAAAATAAGAGCTAGTTACCAAAAAAAATAAATGGGATATTGCGTCATTCCCAAATTCTGAATATCTATTATATCCATAAAGAATATAAGTGAGAACAAAATATATATATAAGGCGTATATTGTATCATTTATGTAATTTTTTTTTATTTCATTAAAAAAATAGACAACAATAATTGAAAAAACAGTGGCCGCAGGAAGAAGGATGCCGTTTTCATTAAAAATTTGATTATTAAATATTGCATTTAAATATTGCAAAATTGAAGTATGGCCAAATCTGAAGTGAAGATTTGAAATTCCAAAAATAATTTTATTTTCATTAATTATTTTTGTATATGGAAGATGGTATAAACCAGCATCAGGCCTATTAATATTATCTAATATTAATATCAACGTAGATAGCAGGGCAACTATTAAAGCTATAAATAACACAGGTTTTATTTTTTTTTTTTTTACCACATAAAAAACTCCATACGACAGCATCAGTAAAAAAATTAAGGTACTAGTTGTTTTGTCTAGTGGAGTAATAAAATTTAAGAATAAGGCAGCAAAAGATAATATTATTGACCCAAATATACCTGATAGACAAATATCACGAGTATTAAAATCGTTATTCTTTTTAAAAAATAAACCTGCTGAAATTATGTAGACAGCGGATAATAGCGAATATAGAAAAATATATAGCAACTTTTTATTTATGTTTAAGATTATAAAAAAAATTCAGTTTAGTATTATTACAATACTAGAAAAGTATCCACGATTTAATTTATTTATTTTAAATAATATAATTTATTTTAAATTTTTTTTACCTCACGAAAAAGATTATTATGGTATTAAACTAATTTTTAAAGAAACTAAAAATTTAAACGCCTTTCTTGATGTTGGAGCCAATGTGGGTACTTCCACATTGGGCTTTATAAGAATGGGCTTCGAAAATAGAATGTATCTTTTTGAACCCAATTATTTTTTGTGTAAAAAATATCTAAGAAAAATTGAAAAAAAATATTGTAATATTTTTGTTTACAATTACGCTCTTGGATCTAAAAATAAATTATTAGTTTTTTATTTACCATATATAGGAAAAATTTTTTTACATTATTTTTCTAGTTTTAATAAAAAATATGTTATGAATAGTTGCCTCAATACGTTCCCTAATCAGCAAATTACCTTAAAAAAGAAAATTATAAAGTTAAAGAAGTTTGATGATTTAAAAATAAAAGATGCTATAGATTTTATTAAAATTGATTCTGAAGGGCACGATTTGGAAGTTATTAAAGGTTTAAAAAAAACGATAAATAGATTTAAACCTGCTTTTTTGATTGAGTATAATGCTGATTTATATTTAAAAATTGTTAATAGACTTAATAAATATTCTCAATTTTATTATGATCTTAAAAAAAATTCTTTGGTTGAGATTAATAATTATAATTTAAAAATATTATGCAGATTTGGCAACAGAGATCGCCTGTCTATTCGAAACGTCTTCTTTATTCACAAAGATAAATTAAGGTCACTAAATTGCTAATTTCAATTGTAATACCTGTCTATAATGAAGAAGATTCTATAAAAAAAATTTTGCTTAAAATTAAAAATATTAAAAATATAAATAAGGAAATAATTTTAATAGACGATGGATCTTTTGATAAAACAAAAAGTATTATTAAAAATCAATGCAAAGGACTTTATGATAAAGTAATTTTCTTAAAAAAGAATTTTGGAAAAGGATATGCTTTACGAAAAGGTTTTGAAATTGCTAATGGTGAAATTATTATAGTTCAAGATGCGGATCTAGAATATGATCCTAAAGATTATTTGAAACTTATTAAACCAATTGTCAGCTCTAAAGCCGAAGTTGTTTATGGATCTAGAGTTTTAAAAGGGGCAAAAAGAACGAGGCCTTATTCTATAGATACATTAATAAGAATTCTTGCTAATTATTTTTTAACATTTTTATCTAATATTTTGAATAATCAAAAACTAACTGACGCTCATACTTGCTACAAAGTATTTAAAAAAAAACTACTCAGTAAGATTACAATGAAAGAAAATGGATTTAATTTTTGTCCGGAATTTACTGCTAAAATATCATTTTTAGGTATAAAAATAATTGAAGTTCCGGTATCTTATCATGGAAGAACTCATGAACAGGGCAAAAAGATTTTTTTTAAAGATGGTTTAAAAGCAATATGGGCAATATTTAAGTATAACCTTCTTTATAAAATAAAAAATATATATTTATAAAATAAAAAATATATAGATTAAAATAATTGATTAATTTATAAAAAATAAAATTTTTAATAAATGTCGAAAAAGGCTTTAATATTTGGTATAACTGGACAAGATGGTTCTTATTTAACTGCTTTTTTATTAAAAAAAAATTATATTGTTCATGGCGTTAAAAGAAGAAGTTCTTTAATTAATACACAAAGAGTAGATTGTTTTTATCAAGAGCCTTACGTAAAAAAAAGAAATTTTTTTCTTCATTACGGGGACTTGACGGATTTTTCTTCTATTATAGAAACAATAAAAGACATAAAACCAGATGAGATCTATAATCTTGCAGCGCAATCTCATGTCAGCGTTTCTTTTACTATTCCTGAATATACAGCTAATGTTGACGCATTAGGAACTTTAAGAATTTTAGAGGCTATCAGAATACTTGGATTAAAAAAGATTAAATTTTATCAGGCTGGCACTTCTGAGTTATTTGGAGGCATTAAAAAGTATCCTCAAAATGAAAAAACACAATTTTATCCAAGAAGTCCTTATGGAGTTTCAAAATTATATGCTCATTGGATAACTATAAATTATAGAGAATCTTACAATATTTTTGCCTGCAATGGGATTTTGTTTAATCACGAAAGTCCTGTTAGAGGAGAAACTTTTGTTACTAAAAAGATAGTATCTGGCTTATATAAAATAAAAAAAGGATTAATTGATAAAATAGAACTTGGGAATTTATATGCCAAAAGAGATTGGGGCCACGCAAAAGATTATGTTGAGGCAATGTGGAAAATGTTACAACAAAAGAAAGCAGACGATTATGTTATTGCAACAGGAAAACAGTATACAATAAAAGACTTTGTAAATTTTACGGCAAAGCAAATGAATATTAAGATTACTTGGAAAGGTGCAGGCGTAAATGAAAAAGGATATGACGACAAAGGAAGAGCGATTGTTGTATGTAATAAAAAATATTTTAGACCAGCAGAAGTTGATAGTTTAATTGGAGACGCTGCAAAAGCACGAAAAATATTAAAATGGAAGCCGAAAATAAATATTAATGGTCTTATTAAAGAAATGATAGATTTTGAGAAACAATCATTTTAAAAATGTGAAAGAAGAAAAAATTTATTTAGCTGGTCATACAGGATTGGTTGGTTCTGCTATCTTATCTAGATTAAAGTATTTTGGATTTAAGAAGATTATAACAGTTAACCGCAATCATCTTGATTTGTGTAACCAAAATGATGTTTATAATTTTTTAAAAAAAAATAACCCTAAATTTGTAATAATTGCTGCTGCTAAAGTCGGTGGCATTTTAGCTAATGAAAAATATAGGGCCAATTTTATTTATGAAAATTTGGCTATTCAAAATAATTTAATACATGGGTCATTTTTAAATAAAATTAAGAACTTAATATTTCTAGGATCAAGTTGTGTTTATCCTAAATTTTCGAAACAACCAATAAAAGAGGAATATCTCTTAACTGGTAAGCTTGAAACAACAAGCGAACCTTACGCTATAGCTAAAATAGCAGGAATAAAGATGTGCGAAAGTTACAACAGACAGCATAACACTAACTATAAATGTCTAATGCCCAGTAATTCTTATGGACCAGGGGATCACTATGACTTAGATAATTCTCATTTTTTTCCAGCTTTAATTAAAAAAATTTATCAAGCAAAAACTGACAATAAAAAATCTATTACTTTATGGGGATCAGGAAAAGCCAAGAGACAACTTATTTACGTCAAAGATTTAGCCGACGCATGTATTTTTTTTTTAAGCAAAAATACCAAAGAGTCCCTAATTAATATTGGCGCTGAAAAGGACAAAACAATTAAGCAGTATGCTGAGTTTATTATAAAAAAAATGGCACTAAAAATTAAAATAAACTTTGATACCACAAAGCCTGATGGAACCCTAAGAAAGTTATTAGATATTTCGTTAGCCAAAAAATATGGATGGTTTCCTAAGGTTAGTCTTTCAGAAGGTTTTGATATAACTTATGAAGACTTTTTAAAAAGAAATGTTTAACAAAATAAATAAATTCTTAATCATTTACAAGCCACAAGTCAGTAATACAATCTAATAGGCTTTTAAAGATCAATTCGCAAATTCAATTTAATTCTTTATGATAGAAATATTCTAAGTTTACAAATTTTTCTTTATGATATATAAAATGTTGCCTGGTGATTATTGCAAAGGAGTAACACCCGATCCCATTCCGAACTCGGTAGTTAAGCCCTTTAGCGCCAATGGTACTTTGTCTTAAGGCACGGAAGAGTAGGTCGTTGCCAGGCTTTACAAATCCTTCTAAAATTTAATGAAAAACATATTAGTTGTTACGGGTGGAGCGGGGTTTATTGGTTCTAATTTAATATCTGAACTTTTAAAATATAAAAAATTTAGAGTTTTAAGTATTGATAATTACTCTTCAGGTTTATCTAAAAATCATATTAAGAATAAAAGAGTTAAGTATTTAAAAGGAAATACTAAAAATATAGAAATTTTGTTGAAAAATTATGTTGGTAAAATTCATACTATTTTTCATTTTGGTGAATTTGCAAGAATTTATCAAAGTTTTAAAAAAATAAATGATTGTTTTAGTTCAAATATTGAAGGAACACCCAAAGTATTTAATTTTGCTTTAAACAATAAAATTAGATTAATTTATTCTGCAACTTCTGCAAGTTTAGGCAATGGTGGTAAAGACATGAATTTATCTCCCTATGCTTTTTCAAAGGCTAAGAATTTAGAATTATTAGAAAATTTAAAAAAGTGGTTTAATTTTCGATTTGAAGTTGTTTACTTTTATAATGTGTATGGAGAAAAACAAATTTACAAAGGAGAAATGGCAACAGTTGTTGGTATATTCGAAGATTATTTTAAAAGAGAAAAAAAATTGCCTGTTGTAAGACCTGGAACGCAGGCCAGAAGATTTACTCACGTTTTTGATACTGTAAAGGCTTGTATTTTTGCGTGGAGAAAAAATAAATGTAAACATTATTCTATTGCAAGCAATCAATCTTATAGAATTATTGAGCTTGCAAAATTATTTAAAAGTAAAATTAGGTACTTACCAGTAAGAAAAGGCGAACGTTTTGCATCCGCTTTAACAAAAATGAATTTGAATAATAAGATTATAAGATTACCTGCAAAAATTAGGCTAAAAGATTATGTAAGTAATTTTTTAATGAATAATTGTTAAACTTTTCTTTACAAAGTGCATTTTAATATATATTTGAAGTTCCTATGAAAGTTGTTAGTTCATTAAAATCTCTTAAAAAAAGAGATATAAATTGTAAGGTAGTCAGAAGACGAGGAAAACTTTACGTTATAAATAAAAAAAATCCAAAGTTTAAAGCAAGACAGGGCTAAAAGTTTTATGGATATCAATCCTCAAAAAGAAACTTGGTCTAATTTCAAGAAATTAACAGTTTATATATCAGTCGCTATAGTTCTTGTTCTATTTTTGATGGCTATCTTTTTGCTATAGATCTTGAGTTTAGTAACGGGCTTTTAACTTTTTAAATTTTTTAACTCTTCTTGTATTTTCGTCTTTTTCTCTCTTTTTTCTTTCTGACGGTTTTTCAAAGTGACTTTTAATTTTAAGTAGGCGGAAAACACCTTCTCTTTGTAATTTTTTTTTGAGTGCTCTAAGAGCTTGCTCTAAATTATCATTTTTAACTTCTATTTTAATATTTGCTTTCCTCCAAAAAAGTGAGACGATTTAGCATTTTTGATGTTATATTGTCTATATTTTTATGAAACTTTTTAAGCATAGACCGACGGAAGGTTATCAAACAAAAATAAGTATAATTAATAGAAGAAAAGCAATTTTAACTACTGCTAAATATACTTTTTTCGGTCTAATTGGTCTTAGACTTTTGTGGCTGCAGGTATTTCAAAGAAATAAATATTCGATCTTATCTGATCGAAATCGCTTTAAAGAATGGAAAATTGCAGCAGAGAGAGGATTAATATTAGATCGTTTTAATAACAAGATAGCAGAAAATCGTCAGCTTTATAGAATTGCTTTAATAAAAGGAGACGTCACTGATCTTGATTTTGTTCTTGTAACTTTAAATAAGTTTTTACGGTTAGATAATGAAATAATTGAAAAGACGAGGACAGATTTTATAAAACTTAGAAAATTTCAACCCTACCTTATTAATAAAAATTTAACATGGGCTGAATTTTCAAAAATAAATAGTAATCTTTTTATTCTAAATGGGGTTCAGCCTTTCATTTCAATGGAGAGACATTATAATTATCCTTATGAATTTGCTCACGTGCTTGGTTATGTAGGTGTTCCTAATGAAAATGATTTGCAAAATCAAAAAGATGATCTTTTTAGAACACCAGGAATTAAGATTGGAAAACTTGGTATTGAAAAAATATTAAACAGAGAGCTTATTGGCACTCCAGGCTTTACTCGTTTTG
>Ga0214921_10001879_pt1 | contig 35165 bp, 43 predicted proteins | sample LL1505_MetaG_FD_177992 | JGI IMG/M metagenome (GOLD analysis project Ga0214921, IMG submission 177992) | Freshwater microbial communities from Lake Lanier, Atlanta, Georgia, United States - LL-1505 | ecosystem: Environmental > Aquatic > Freshwater > Lake | place: USA: Georgia | collected... | reverse complement strand
TTTGGCACCTCGATGTCGGCTCATCTCATCCTGGGGCTGTAGCCGGTCCCAAGGGTATGGCTGTTCGCCATTTAAAGAGGTACGTGAGCTGGGTTTAAAACGTCGTGAGACAGTTTGGTCCCTATCTGCCGTGGGCGTTGGAGATTTGACGGGGGCTGCTCCTAGTACGAGAGGACCGGAGTGGACGTACCGCTGGTGTACCTGTTGTTTCGCCAGAAGCATCGCAGGGTAGCTATGTACGGAAGAGATAACCGCTGAAAGCATCTAAGCGGGAAACTTGCCTGAAGATAAGATCTCCCGGAGGTTTAACCTCCATAAAGGGTCGTTGAAGACCACAACGTTGATAGGTCAGGTGTGGAAGCGCAGTAATGCGTTAAGCTAACTGATACTAATTGCCCGTTAGGCTTGATCCTATAACCAGCACCATTGTGCTGAAGTTTGCGTGATTCAAGTCACTATCACTAATATATGTAACATTGCTTGCTCAAATTGGGTTGTTTTGTGTATCAAAGCAACCTACCCTCTACGCCCGGTGACCATAGCGAGTTGGAACCACCCCTTCCCATCCCGAACAGGACCGTGAAACGACTCAACGCCGATGATAGTGCGGATTACCCGTGTGAAAGTAGGTAATTGCCGGGCACCAATGTGTGACGCCCAGACCCCTACGGTCTGGGCGTTTTCACTTGTGAAAGAAGGACTTGCAGATTGACAGTAGTGGCCGAACAGGAGAAAATGTTTGGTTCTCGGAGAGATGCCCGAGCGGCTAAAGGGGGCAGACTGTAAATCTGTTGGCTTACGCCTACGTTGGTTCGAATCCAACTCTCTCCACCAGATGAATTTGTTGTATGAAAGTAAGAGCGGAATAAGTGAAGTATGAGTGGATGTAATTAAGCAGTAATACTGCGGGTGTAGCTCAATGGTAGAGCTGAAGCCTTCCAAGCTTATGACGAGGGTTCGATTCCCTTCACCCGCTCCAGCTTTTGTTATGCATGAGCAGTATCGAAGCAGTGTGATGCAATGACACTGCCCATGTGGCTCAGTGGTAGAGCACTCCCTTGGTAAGGGAGAGGTCGGCAGTTCGATCCTGCCCATGGGCACCAGTTTTTGTAGTGTTGATTTTTAGTGTGACTCAATTTGAATTAAGTAGATTACAAGGCACCCAAAATGGCAAAAGAAAAATTTGAACGGACTAAACCCCACGTTAACGTTGGCACCATTGGTCACGTCGACCATGGCAAAACGACTCTCACCGCAGCAATCACCACCGTGCTCTCCAAGCTCTTTGGTGGTGAAGCCAAAGCATACGATCAGATCGATGCAGCTCCTGAAGAGAAGGCGCGTGGTATTACGATTAATACAGCTCACGTTGAGTACGAGACCAAGAATCGTCACTACGCACACGTCGATTGCCCAGGCCATGCTGACTATGTGAAGAACATGATTACTGGTGCTGCGCAGATGGATGGCGCAATCCTGGTGGTCTCTGCAGCAGACGGCCCAATGCCCCAAACCCGCGAGCACATCCTCTTAGCGCGTCAAGTAGGCGTACCTTACATCATCGTGTTTATGAACAAATGCGATATGGTTGATGATGCCGAGCTTTTAGAACTCGTTGAGATGGAAGTGCGCGAGCTCCTCTCCAAGTATGACTTCCCAGGTGACGATACCCCGATCGTAAAAGGGTCTGCCAAGCTTGCCTTAGAAGGCGATAAGGGCGAACTCGGTGAAGGCGCGATTATCAAATTAGCCGAAGCCTTAGATAGCTATATCCCCAATCCAGAGCGTGCCATTGATGGCGCTTTCTTAATGCCAGTAGAAGACGTGTTCTCGATCTCCGGTCGTGGCACGGTTGTGACCGGTCGTATTGAGCGCGGTATTGTAAAAGTCGGTGAAGAGATTGAGATCGTAGGTATTAAGCCCACTCTCAAGACTACCTGTACCGGCGTGGAGATGTTCCGTAAACTCTTAGACCAAGGTCAAGCAGGCGATAACGTTGGTATCCTCTTGCGTGGTACAAAGCGTGAAGAGGTCGAGCGTGGTCAAGTATTAGCCAAGCCCGGTTCGATTACTCCGCACACCCACTTCACAGCGGAGGTCTATGTCCTCTCTAAAGATGAGGGTGGTCGTCATACCCCATTCTTTAACAACTACCGTCCTCAGTTTTACTTCCGCACCACCGATGTCACGGGCTCCATTGAGTTGCCAAAAGACAAAGAGATGGTGATGCCAGGCGATAACGTCACAATTACCGTGAAGTTAATTGCACCGATTGCGATGGAAGAAGGCCTGCGCTTTGCGATCCGTGAAGGCGGTCGTACAGTAGGCGCCGGTGTCGTTGCGAAGATTTTGGCGTAAGAAAGAATTAGGGGCGTAGCTCAATTGGCAGAGCGTTGGTCTCCAAAACCAAAGGTTGGGGGTTCGATGCCCTCCGCCCCTGCCAGCATTTTTTTGTAAGCGAATTGGTACATGTCACAACAAACTATTGAGAACTCGGAACAAAAATCCAGCTGGGTAAGCTTGCTTGCCGTGGCTATTGTTATTGTTGCCCTGGTTCTTTATTACACTTTGATTGATCAGGGCTACTGGATCCGCTTAGGGGCTCTATTGGGCGGCATTATTTTGGCGGTGATTATTGTTGCACTATCCCCAGATGGTCGCCGATTTATTGCTTATAGCAAGGACTCTTGGGCTGAGGTTAAGAAGGTTGTATGGCCCACTCGTAAAGAGTCCACTCAAATGACCCTGGTGGTGTTTGGTTTTGTGGTCATCATGTCTCTCTTTTTATGGCTAGTCGACAAATTGGTCGAGTGGCTTGTGTTCTCGATCTTTTTAGGCTGGAAGTGAGTAATCATGGTTGATACAGATATGGTTTCCAACCCTCAAGCTACTGGCAATATGCGCTGGTATGTAATCCATGCCTATTCTGGTATGGAGAAAAGCGTTAAAAAGGGGCTTGAAGAACGCATTGCTCGCTCTGGAATGACGGATAAATTTGGCCGAATTCTGGTGCCCTCCGAGGAGGTTGTTGAGATTAAATCTGGTCAAAAGGCTGTATCTGAGCGACGATTTTTCCCTGGCTATGTCCTCATAGAGATGGAAATGACCGATGAAACCTGGCATTTGGTTAAAAACACCCCCAAAGTAACTGGTTTTGTGGGCGGCGTACGTAATCGCCCATCTCCAATTTCGACGGCTGAGGTTAGTAAGATCATGGACCAAATGCAGGCTGGGGTAGATAAACCCAAGCCCAAGACCTTATTTGAGGTGGGGGAGATGGTTCGGGTCAAGGAAGGCCCCTTCACCGACTTCAATGGCAATGTTGAAGAAGTTAATTACGAGAAGTCAAAACTTCGCGTTTCTGTTACAATTTTTGGTCGCGGTACACCAGTTGAGCTAGAGTTTGGCCAAGTGGAGAAGATGTAATTATCTGAAGTTTCAAGAAGTTACAGAGGAGCGGATCTAGAAAACGCCAATTCTAGTGAAGCGTTTACTCAACGGCGGTTAGCACTTAAGGCTAGCGCGCTTTTTTGGAGCAAGTATGGCAAAGAAAATTATTGGCTTTATCAAGCTGCAGATTCCTGCTGGTAAAGCAAATCCATCCCCACCCGTTGGACCTGCATTGGGTCAGCGTGGCCTTAACATTATGGAATTCTGTAAAGCGTTTAATGCTCAAACCCAGAGCATGGAGCCTGGTTTACCAATTCCCGTTGTAATTACAGCATTTGCGGACAAGAGCTTCACTTTTGTGATGAAGACCCCCCCGGCAACTATTTTGATTAAGAAGGCGGCCAAAATAGATAAAGGCTCACCACGTCCACATACCGATAAAGTTGGCAAAATTACTCGCGCCCAAGCCGAAGAGATTGCCAAGCTAAAAATGCCTGACCTCACTGCTGCCGATTTAGATGCTGCAGTAAGAACTGTTGCCGGTAGCGCCCGCTCGATGGGCATCACTGTGGAAGGAGTCTAAGCATGTCTAAGTTATCCAAACGCGTGAAAGCGATTCAGTCCAAAGTAGATCGGAACAAATTTTATCCATTAGACGATGCACTAGTGCTTGTAAAAGAGTGCGCAACTGCAAAGTTTGATGAGTCAATTGATGTTGCAGTTCAGCTTGGTATTGATGCAAAGAAATCAGACCAAGTTGTGCGTGGTGCGGTTGTATTGCCTGCAGGAACTGGTAAGCACGTCCGCGTTGCAGTTTTTGCACAGGGCGAAAAGGCTGAGCAAGCAAAAGCTGCTGGTGCAGAAATTGTTGGCATGGAAGATTTGGCTGAGCAGATTAAAGGCGGCACAATTAATTTTGATATTTTGATTGCATCGCCTGACACAATGAAAATTGTAGGAACTCTGGGTCAAGTATTAGGACCACGGGGTTTGATGCCTAATCCTAAGGTTGGCACTGTAACTCCTGATGTAGTTACAGCGATTAAGAATGCAAAAGCTGGTCAGGTTCAGTTCCGCGTCGACAAAGCAGGAATTGTGCATGCATCAATTGGTCGTCGCTCATTCGAGCCAACAGCCTTGAAAACAAATCTATTGGCATTGCTCGATGCATTAAACAAAGCAAAGCCAAGTGCATCAAAAGGAATTTATTTAAAGAAGATCGCTGTCAGTAGCACTATGGGTGCTGGTGTGCGTATCGATCAAGCTTCACTGCAAGCGGCGTAAGCCGGCAGTAAAAGAACTTTGGGTCGAGCGCCTTGGCGCTCGAACATCAAAGACCGTTGGTGAACAAAGTGCTGTTGGCGGAGTTCTTAATGATTACGAAAGTAATGACCAGCGCAGATGGCGACCCTGTAAGGATATTTCGGGCACACCCCGTGATAGACGAATCAGACGCTGGTGTGTAACCCCGATTGGAAACAATCGGATTATGAAGGAGTTAAACCGTGCCTTTGAATGTAGAAGACAAAAAAGCAATTGTGGCTGATGTCGGCGCTCAATTGGCTGCGGCTCAAACAGTTGTGCTTGCTGAGTATCGCGGTATTCCCGTGGGCCAGCTTACTGCTTTGCGTGCAAGCGCACGTTCGCAAGGTGTGTATCTTCGCGTTTTGAAGAACACGCTAGCGCGACGCGCAGCGCAAGGCACTCCGTTTGAGCAACTTGGTGACTCGATGGTTGGTCCATTGATTTACGGAATTTCTGCTGACCCCGTTGCTCCGGCAAAGGTGCTTCATCAGTTTTCTAAAGGACAAGATCAGCTGGTCATTAAGGCAGGCTTTTATAACGGCAAAGTACTTGATGTTAATGCGGTTAAGGCATTGGCAACTATTCCGTCACGCGATGAATTGCTCTCGATGTTATTGGGAGTAATGAAGGCGCCTGTGTCGGCAATGGCCCGTGTTCTTGGCGCAGTTGCAGAGCAAAAAGCAAGTGGTGCACCAGCAGTTGCTGCTGCACCAGCTGCTCCAGAGCCTGTTGCTGAGCCAGCCCCAGAAGCAAGTGCTACGCCCGAGCAAGACAACCCAACTCCTGCTGCGTAAGTGAGCACAGGATTAATTAATACAGTTTTAGGAGCTAAAAATGGCAATTACCAAAGATGAGATTATTGAAGCAGTAGGCAATATGTCCGTAATGGATTTGAATGACCTCGTGAAGGCATTCGAAGAGAAGTTCGGTGTATCCGCAGCAGCAATGGCTGTTGCTGGTCCTGCTGGCGGTGGCGGTGGCGCAGCTGCTGCAGAAGAAAAGACTGAGTTCACAGTGAACTTGCTCGAAGCTGGCGCTAACAAAGTTGGTGTAATTAAAGCAGTTCGCGAAATCACTGGTCTTGGTTTGAAAGAAGCTAAAGACTTAGTCGATGGCGCACCAAAACCAATCAAAGAGGCTGTAGATAAGAAGACTGCAGAAGAAGCCAAGAAAAAGCTTGAAGACGCAGGCGCTAAAGCTGAAATGAAGTAATTGAGATAAAGAGGGTCTTGGCCCTCTCTCGGTTTGATCCTCAGTGGTCAAACCAGATCTCATATTTACTTTGGTAGGTCTGAAATCTGGTTTGCCTTCTGATACGACTGCAGAAGACAAGTTTGGTCGGGCATAACAAGCAATTGTTTTGCTGTCCGCCAGAGGTTGGTAGAGGCCAACCGCCAAATCTTTGCTCAGTCGCTGCCATCGGAGATGAAATGAACTATAGCTTCACCGAACGCAAGCGCATCCGTAAGAGTTTTGCTAAGCGACCCAATAATCACCAGGTTCCATACCTGCTTACAACCCAGCTAGAGTCCTATGCTAAGTTTTTGCAGGCCGAAAAGCCCGTTACGGCCCGTGCAAATGAAGGACTGCAATCTGCTTTTACATCGATATTCCCGATCGTGTCCAACAATGGATATGCTCGCATGGAGTATGTCTCCTATCAGTTGTCGCCACCTCCATTTGACGTTAAAGAGTGTCAACAGCGCGGTCTGACCTTTCATTCTGCCTTGCGCGCCAAAGTTCGACTGATCATTAACGATCGCGAAGCGCCACAAAAGGTGAAAGAGGTTAAAGAACAAGAAGTGTATATGGGCGAGATTCCGCTCATGACCGATACCGGCTCATTTGTGATTAATGGCACAGAGCGTGTCATCGTGTCACAGCTGCATCGGTCACCCGGCGTATTTTTTGAGCACGACAAAGGCAAGACGCATAGTTCAGGCAAACTTTTGTTCTCGGCACGCATCATTCCTTACCGTGGCTCATGGCTTGATTTTGAGTTTGATCCTAAAGATATTTTGTATTTCCGAGTAGACCGTCGTCGTAAGATGCCGGTCACTATTTTGCTCAAAGCTATTGGTTTAAACAATGAGCAAATTTTGGCTAATTTCTTTAACTTCGATCATTTCACTTTGTCGCAGTCTGGCGCATCCATGGAGTTCGTGCCAGAGCGTTTACGAGGTGAGGTAGCGCGCTTTGACATCCTCGACAAGAATGGTGTTGTCGTTATTCAAAAAGATAAGCGCATTAATGCAAAGCATATTCGTGAGCTTGAAGCTGCAAAAACTAAGATCATCACCGTCCCAGACGATTCTTTAATTGGGCGCGTGATCGCTAAAAATATTGTTGATCCTGATTCAGGCGAGGTATTGGCTAGTGCTAACGACGAGATCACCGAAGATCTGTTGGCCAATCTGCGCGAGAGCGGTATTAAGCAATTTGAAACGATTTATACCAATGATTTAGATTGCGGAGCTTATATTTCACAAACCTTGCGCGTCGATGAGACCGCTGATCAAATGGCTGCCCGTATCGCCATTTATCGCATGATGCGTCCTGGCGAGCCACCTACTGAAGATGCTGTAGAGGCTTTGTTCCAACGTCTGTTTTATAGCGAAGATTCTTATGACCTGTCTCGCGTAGGGCGTATGAAGGTAAATAGCCGTTTGGGGCGCGCCGAAATGGAAGGCCTGATGGTTTTGTCTAATGAAGACATCATGGACACCATTAAGATTTTGGTAGACCTCCGAAATGGCAAAGGCGAGGTTGATGATATTGATCACCTTGGTAATCGACGCGTACGTTGCGTTGGTGAGTTGGCCGAGAACCAGTTCCGTGCCGGTTTATCCCGCGTAGAGCGCGCAGTCAAAGAGCGCTTGGGGCAGGCGGAAACCGAGAACTTGATGCCACACGATTTAATTAATAGCAAGCCGATTTCTTCTGCAATCCGCGAGTTCTTTGGATCATCGCAGTTATCTCAATTTATGGATCAAACAAATCCTTTATCTGAGATTACGCATAAGCGTCGTATTTCTGCATTGGGGCCAGGCGGTTTAACCCGTGAACGCGCAGGCTTTGAAGTGCGTGACGTACATCCTACCCATTACGGACGTGTTTGCCCCATTGAAACCCCCGAGGGACCTAACATTGGCTTGATTAACTCGCTTGCATTGTTTGCGCGCTTGAATGAGCATGGTTTCTTAGAAACACCATACCGCAAGGTGGTCAATGGCAAAGTAACAGATCAAGTGGAATATTTATCTGCAATTGAAGAAGCTAAATACACCATTGCTCAAGCAAACGCGACCATTGATAAGAATGGTAAGTTGGCCGATGAGCTGGTATCTTCGCGTCAAGCGGGCGAGACCATGATGGTTGGGCCAGAGCGCATTGATTACATTGACGTTGCGCCAAGCCAGATTGTTTCTGCAGCGGCATCCCTTGTACCTTTCCTAGAGCACGATGATGCAAATCGTGCTTTGATGGGCGCAAACATGCAACGCCAAGCAGTGCCTTGCTTGCGTCCGGATAAGCCTCTCGTAGGCACCGGCTTGGAGCGTATTGTTGCGGTCGATTCTGGTACGGTAGTAATGGCCACACGTGGCGGTGTTGTCGACTATGTAGATGCGAATCGTATTGTGATTCGTGTAAACGATGATGAAACCGCTGCTGGCGAAGTTGGTGTGGATATTTATAACCTCACCAAGTACACCCGTTCCAATCAGAACACCAATATTAATCAGCGCCCCATCGTTCAGGTGGGAGATCATGTTAAGCGCGGTGACGTTGTTGCAGACGGCGCATCAACTGATCTTGGAGAGTTGGCGCTTGGCCAAAATATGACTGTGGCCTTTATGCCGTGGAATGGTTATAACTTCGAAGACTCGATCTTAATTTCTGAGAAGGTGGTTGCCGACGATCGTTACACCTCGATTCATATTGAGGAGTTATCGGTTGTTGCGCGCGATACTAAATTGGGCTCGGAAGAGATTTCGCGCGATATCTCCAACTTGGCAGAATCCCAACTAGCCCGTCTAGACGAAAGCGGTATTGTGTATATCGGTGCTGAAGTTGAGGCAGGCGATGTATTGGTTGGTAAGGTAACACCTAAAGGTGAAACTACCTTAACCCCAGAAGAGAAATTATTGCGCGCCATCTTCGGTGAAAAGGCATCGGATGTTAAAGATACATCCCTGCGTGTTCCATCTGGAATGAGTGGTACGGTGATTGATGTTCAGGTCTTTACTCGTGAAGGCATTGAGCGCGATGCGCGTGCACAAGCAATTATTGCTGAAGAGTTGCAGCGCTATCGTCTTGATCTTAATGATCAGTTGCGTATTGTTGAGGGAGATGCCTTTGATCGTTTACAAAAGCTCTTGATCAATAAAACTGCAAATGGTGGCCCAAAGAAATTAGCCAAAGGCAGCAAAATCACCAAAGAATACCTCTTAGAGCTAGATCGTTATCATTGGTTTGATATTCGTCCTGCCGATGAGGATGTTGCAACTCAGGTAGAGGCGATCAAGACCTCGATCGAAGCAAAGCGTAAGCAGTTTGATGCCGCTTTTGAAGAGAAGCGTAAGAAATTAACTCAGGGTGATGAGTTGCCACCAGGCGTCACCAAGATGGTGAAGGTGTATTTGGCGGTGAAACGCCGTTTACAACCAGGCGACAAAATGGCAGGACGTCATGGCAATAAGGGCGTGGTGTCTAAAATCGTTCCGGTCGAAGATATGCCTTATATGGCTGATGGCCGCGCGGTCGACATTGTTCTCAACCCATTGGGCGTGCCATCACGCATGAACGTTGGCCAAATCTTGGAGACCCATTTAGGATGGGCCGCTCAAGGTATTGGTAAGCGCATTGAAGCGATGCTTAAAGAGCAAGCCAAGATTGCCGATTTAAGAAAGTTCTTGAAGACCCTTTATAACGAAACTGGCCGTCAAGAAAATATCGATGAGTTTGGTGATGATCAGGTTCTCGAGTTGGCCAGTAATTTAAAAGGCGGCTTGCCTTTTGCAACCCCAGTGTTTGATGGTGCAACAGAATCAGAAATTGGCAAAATGCTTGAGCTTGCCTACCCTGATGATCAGGCGAAGAGCTTGCATATGACCCCATCCCGTCAGCAGATCACTCTGCATGATGGTCGCACCGGCGATGCATTTGAGCGTCCGGTAACAGTTGGGGTAATGCACGTTTTGAAGCTGCACCATTTGGTGGACGACAAGATGCATGCTCGATCTACAGGACCTTATTCTTTGGTTACTCAGCAGCCATTGGGCGGAAAAGCGCAGTTTGGTGGTCAGCGCTTTGGCGAAATGGAAGTTTGGGCACTCGAGGCCTATGGCGCGTCGTATGTATTGCAAGAGATGCTGACCGTGAAGTCAGACGACGTTACTGGCCGAACCAAGGTTTACGAAAACATCGTCAAGGGCGAGCACACCATCGATGCTGGTATGCCCGAATCCTTCAACGTTCTGGTGAAAGAAATCCGATCGTTGGGTATTGACATTGATATGGAGCGCAACTGATATGAAAGCATTGCTCGATTTATTTAAGCAAAGCTCTGGAGAAGAGCAGTTTGATGTCATCAAAATTGGCTTGGCCTCTCCCGAGAAAATCCGTTCATGGTCTTTTGGTGAGGTTCGCAAGCCAGAGACTATTAACTATCGTACCTTTAAGCCAGAAAGAGACGGCCTCTTTTGTGCCAAGATTTTTGGACCCATTAAAGACTATGAGTGCTTATGCGGTAAATATAAGCGCTTAAAGTTCCGCGGTGTTATTTGTGAGAAGTGTGGTGTTGAGGTTACTCTGGCCAAGGTGCGTCGTGAGCGCATGGGCCATATTGAGCTTGCCGCACCAGTTGCCCACATTTGGTTCTTAAAATCCTTGCCATCCCGCTTGGGTATGGTTTTGGATATGACCTTGCGTGATATTGAGCGCGTTCTTTATTTTGAAGCCTATGTTGTCGTAGATCCGGGCCTAACACCTGAGGGTGCCATGAAGCGCGGCCAGATTATGTCCGAAGACGAGTACAACGCCAAGATTGAAGAGTTTGGTGATGGTGCGTTTACTGCCATCATGGGCGCCGAAGGAGTTCGTGAACTTCTCCGTACTATCAATATTGATCGCGAAGTCGAGTCGATACGTTCTGAGCTCAAGGCAACTGGCAGTGATGCCAAAATCAAGAAATACGCTAAGCGTCTTAAAGTATTAGAGGCATTCCAAAGCTCGGGTATTAAGCCAGACTGGATGATCATGGAGGTATTGCCTGTATTACCTCCTGAGCTGCGTCCATTGGTGCCATTGGATGGCGGACGTTTTGCGACATCTGATTTGAATGATCTTTATCGTCGCGTGATTAACCGTAATAATCGCTTGCGTCGTCTTTTGGAGCTGCGCGCCCCTGAAATTATTGTGCGCAATGAGAAGCGGATGTTACAAGAGGCGGTTGATTCATTGCTTGACAATGGTCGTCGTGGTAAGGCGATGACTGGTGCCAACAAGCGCCCATTGAAGTCCTTGGCTGAGATGATTAAAGGTAAGAGCGGTCGTTTCCGTCAAAACTTGTTGGGTAAGCGCGTTGACTACTCGGGTCGCTCGGTCATCGTTGTTGGCCCTACCCTAAAATTACATCAATGCGGCTTGCCTAAACTGATGGCTTTAGAGTTGTTTAAGCCATTCATCTTTAATAAGCTAGAGACCTTGGGTATCGCAACTACGATTAAGGCGGCCAAGAAAGAAGTTGAGAGCCAAACCCCGATCGTTTGGGACATTCTAGAAGAAGTTATTCGGGAGCATCCGATTCTATTAAATCGTGCCCCAACCTTGCACCGCTTAGGTATTCAGGCTTTTGAGCCTATGTTGATTGAAGGCAAGGCAATTCAATTGCATCCTTTGGTCTGCGCCGCTTTTAATGCTGACTTTGACGGCGACCAAATGGCGGTTCACGTTCCCTTGTCGCTCGAAGCGCAAATGGAAGCGCGCACCTTAATGCTGGCCTCGAACAACGTACTGTTCCCAGCAAACGGTGAGCCATCTATTGTTCCATCACAAGACGTTGTCCTGGGTCTGTACTATGCAACGCGCGACAAAATTAATGGCAAGGGTGAGGGCATGGTTTTTGCCGACATCCCTGAGGTAATTCGTGCATATGAAGCCGGTATGGTGGAGGTTGCTACCCGGATTGCAGTGCGTATTACAGAGTATGAAATCGTGAATAAGGCTGCAGAGGGCGATGAGCGTTTTGTGCCGAAGACTTCAGTTCAGCACACTTCTGTCGGCCGTGCAATTTTGTCTGAGATTTTGCCTAAAGGAATGGCTTTTGCGGAAATTAATAAGCCACTCAAGAAGAAAGAGATCTCGCGCTTAATTAATACTTCTTTCCGCAAATGCGGCTTACGTGAGACGGTGATTTTTGCAGACCGGTTATTACAGTCTGGCTTCCGTTTGGCAACCAAAGCAGGTATCTCCATTGCAATTGATGACATGTTGATCCCTAGCTCTAAAGACGGAATCATCAACGAAGCTGCAGGCAAGGTTAAGGAGTATGACAAGCAATTTATGTCAGGCCTCGTAACTAACCAAGAGCGCTATAACAACGTTGTTGATATTTGGGGTGCTGCTGGCGATCAAGTTGGTAAGGCCATGATGGATGAACTTTCACACGTTGATGTAACCGATCGTAATGGCAAGACTGTTCGTCAAGAGTCTTTCAATTCCATTTATATGATGGCCGATTCAGGCGCGCGTGGTTCTGCTGCACAGATCCGTCAGTTAGCTGGCATGCGTGGTTTGATGGCAAAGCCTGATGGCTCGATCATTGAGACCCCCATTACAGCAAACTTCCGAGAGGGCTTGAATGTATTGCAATACTTCATTTCAACCCACGGTGCACGAAAAGGTCTTGCTGATACAGCTTTGAAGACCGCTAACTCGGGTTATCTGACTCGTCGTTTATGCGATGTCACACAAGATCTAGTGGTCATTGAAGACGACTGCGGCGCAACTTCTGGTGTCACGATGAAGGCTCTAGTCGAGGGTGGAGAAATTATCGAAGCATTGCGCGATCGCATCTTAGGTCGAGTTTGCATCGGTGACATCCTTCACCCAGATACACAAGATGTAATTATTCCGCACGACACTTTACTCGAAGAAGATCATGTAGATCAGATTGTAGACCTTGGTATTGATGAAGTGAAGGTTCGCACTGTACTAACTTGTGAGACGCGCTATGGTCTCTGTGCGAAGTGCTACGGACGTGATCTTGGTCGCGGCGGCTTGGTCAACGTGGGCGAGGCAGTTGGCGTCATTGCTGCTCAATCTATCGGTGAGCCAGGCACTCAGTTGACCATGCGCACTTTCCACATTGGTGGTGCAGCATCCCGTGCATTGGTGGCAAGTAATGTGGAAGTTAAATCAACAGGCGCATTAAAGTTCTCTTCGACTATGCGTATTGTTACCAATGCAAAGGGCGAACAAGTTGTGATCTCGCGCTCGGGTGAGGCTTTGGTCTTAGACGATAACGGCCGTGAGCGTGAGCGTCATAAGATACCCTACGGCGCAACCTTGACCGTTAAAGAAGGCGCTAATGTAAAAGCGGGTAATAGTATTGCGACCTGGGATCCATTGACACGCCCCATTATTTCGGAGTTTGCAGGAATTGCACGCTTTGAAAACGTTGAAGAGGGTGTGACTGTTGCAAAACAGGTTGATGAGGTTACTGGCTTATCTACTTTAGTTGTGATCGATGGTAAACGTCGCTCGGCAGCTAGCAAGGGCTTGCGCCCAGTCATTCAGCTGTTAGATGCTCAAGGTAATCATATTAAGATTACTGGTACCGAGCACCCAGTTACCATTGGTCTTCAGGTCGGCGCTTTAATTACGGTTAAAGATGGTCAGAAGATTGAGGTGGGCGAGGTCTTAGCACGTATTCCGATTGAGTCGCAGAAGACCCGCGATATCACTGGTGGTTTGCCACGCGTAGCTGAACTCTTCGAAGCCCGATCACCAAAAGATGCCGCTATTTTGGCGAAGGTTACCGGAACGGTTTCATTTGGTAAAGAAACCAAGGGTAAGCAACGTTTAGTGATTACCGATATGGATGGTGAGAGTAGCGAGTTCTTGATTCCAAAAGAGAAGCAAGTGTTGGTTCACGATGGCCAGGTCGTCAATAAAGGTGAAATGATTGTTGAGGGCCCTGCTGATCCGCATGATATTTTGACTCTCAAGGGTATTGAAGAGTTAGCGATTTACATCGTGGATGAAGTTCAAGACGTTTATCGTCTACAGGGCGTGAAGATCAACGACAAACATATTGAGGTCATCGTGCGTCAGATGCTTCGTCGTGTTCAGATTACCAACCCTGGCGATGCTAACTTTATTACAGGCGAGCAAGTTGAGCGTTCGAAGTTGTATGACGAGAACGATCGCGTGATTGCTGAAGGCAAGACTCCTGCTCAATTTGACAACGTGCTTCTAGGTATTACTAAGGCGTCCCTGTCAACAGATAGCTTTATCTCAGCAGCTTCTTTCCAAGAGACTACCCGAGTCCTGACCGAAGCCGCCATTATGGGCAAGGTTGATACTTTGAGAGGCCTCAAAGAGAACGTCATTATTGGTCGTTTGATTCCTGCTGGAACGGGCTTGGCTTATCGCCGTGCTAGAAAGGTACGAGAGCAGTTTGAGCGTGATCGCGCCCAAATGATTGCCGCTGAGGAGGCATTGGCTTTAGAGGCTGGCGCCGTTGCAGAGGCGCAAGAAGCAGCTTCCGAAGGTGGTGCTGAGCAGGTTTAAGTGGGTGTCAGTAACTTGGCAATTTGGCCAGTTTTTTCCTGAAGGTTGACGGAAAAGGCTGGCCAAGCTAGAATGCTGAGTTCTACTGATTTGTAAGAAAATCAATTACTTAGGTTGATAAAAGTAAGATAATCTAAATCATTGATTTTTATAGATAAAAAGCAATAAGCGAGTAAATTTATGCCAACAATTAATCAGCTGCTGCGCAATCCGCGTTCGCGCCTTGTCGTTAAGAGCAAGAGCCCCGCGTTGCAAAATAGCCCCCAACGCCGTGGCGTTTGCACCCGCGTGTATACAACTACGCCTAAAAAGCCAAACTCAGCTTTGCGTAAGGTGGCCAAGGTCCGCTTAACCAACGGGTTTGAAGTTATTTCCTATATTGGTGGTGAGGGTCATAACCTTCAGGAGCACTCGGTTGTATTGATCCGTGGTGGCCGTGTAAAAGACTTGCCAGGTGTTCGTTATCACATCGTACGTGGATCATTGGATTTACAGGGCGTTAAAGATCGTAAGCAATCCCGCTCTAAGTATGGTGCAAAGCGCGCCAAGAAAGCGTAAATAGTTTAGAAGTATTGTATTAAAAGCCATATTGGCAAGTAAGTGGTTACTTCGCTTTGCTAGCAAAGTAGTTAAGTAACTGAGGGGAATGTTCCCTAACTGAATAAATAGGAGTAGTTATGCCACGTCGTCGCGAAGTTCCCAAACGGGAGATCCTTCCTGACCCAAAGTTTGGGAATGTGGAAGTTGCCAAGTTCATGAACGTTCTTATGCTTGACGGAAAAAAATCCGTCGCTGAGCGAATTGTTTATGGCGCTTTTGAGCATATTGAGAAAAAAGCTAATAAAGAGCCCTTAGAGATTTTCTCAACCGCTATGGGGAATGTGAAGCCTATGGTTGAGGTAAAGAGCCGTCGTGTTGGCGGTGCCAACTATCAGGTTCCAGTCGAAGTTCGCCCTTCCCGTCGGATTGCCTTGGCGATGCGTTGGTTAAGAGAAGCAGCTAAAAAGCGCGGCGAGAAGTCGATGGCGCAACGTTTGGCTAATGAATTATTAGAAGCTGCCGAAGGACGTGGTGGCGCAATGAAGAAGCGCGAGGAAGTTCACCGTATGGCTGAAGCCAACAAGGCCTTCTCCCATTTCCGTTTCTAACGCTCTAACGAAAGAGAATATAAAGTGGCACGTAAAACCCCTATTGAGCTCTATCGCAATATTGGTATCTCAGCACATATTGACGCTGGTAAGACCACAACGACCGAGCGCGTTCTGTTTTATACCGGCGTAAATCATAAAATCGGTGAGGTCCATGATGGCGCAGCCACTATGGATTGGATGGAGCAAGAGCAAGAGCGCGGCATCACAATTACCTCTGCAGCAACAACGGCATTCTGGAAAGGGATGGCCGGTAACTATCCTGAGCATCGAATCAATATTATTGATACTCCAGGACACGTTGACTTTACTATTGAAGTTGAACGATCAATGCGCGTACTAGATGGTGCATGCATGGTCTATTGTGCAGTCGGCGGCGTTCAGCCACAGTCGGAAACTGTTTGGCGCCAGGCTAATAAATATCGCGTTCCCCGCCTTGCTTTTGTAAACAAGATGGATCGAACTGGCGCAAACTTTTTTAAGGTCTATGACCAAATGAAGGCGCGCCTTAAAGCCAATCCTATTCCGATTCAGATTCCTATTGGCGCAGAAGAAAATTTCCAAGGCGTAGTTGATTTAGTTAAGATGAAATCCATTATTTGGGATGATGCTTCTCAAGGTACAAAATTTACGTATGGTGATATACCTGCTGAATTGAAAGAAACTGCAGAAGAATGGCGCGAGAAGATGCTCGAAGCTGCTGCTGAGAGTTCCGAAGAGATGATGGATAAATACCTTGGTGGAGAGGCTCTCTCTGAAGAAGATATTAAAAAAGCACTGCGCAATAGAACTATTGCTGGTGAAATTGTTCCTATGCTTTGCGGTAGCGCTTTTAAAAACAAAGGCGTTCAAGCGATGTTAGATGCGGTTGTCGATTTCTTGCCATCTCCGGTAGATATTCCTCCGGTTAAGGGTGAGAAGGAAGACGGCAGCGAAACTAGTCGCAAAGCCAGCGATGACGAAAAGTTTTCTGCTCTTGCTTTTAAGATCATGACTGACCCTTTTGTTGGGCAGCTCATCTTCTTCCGTGTTTATTCAGGCGTCATTAACTCTGGCGATACGATCTATAACCCAATTAAGGGAAAGAAAGAGCGTATTGGTCGTTTGTTGCAGATGCATGCAAACCAGCGTGAAGAGATCAAAGAAGTTCGTGCTGGCGATATCGCCGCTGCCGTTGGTTTGAAAGAAGCGACTACTGGCGAGACATTGTGTGACCCTGATAGTATTTTGATTCTGGAGCGCATGGTCTTCCCTGAGCCCGTTATTTCTCAGGCAGTAGAGCCAAAGACTAAGGCAGATCAAGAAAAAATGGGCTTGGCACTGAACCGTTTAGCCCAAGAAGATCCATCATTCCGAGTCAAGACCGATGAAGAGTCTGGTCAAACCATTATTTCTGGAATGGGTGAGTTGCATCTTGAGATCCTGGTTGATCGTATGAAGCGCGAGTTTAGCGTTGAGGCAACTGTAGGCAAGCCACAGGTTGCTTATCGTGAAACAATTCGTAAAAATTGCGATGAGGTTGAGGGTAAATTTGTGAAGCAGTCTGGTGGGCGTGGTCAATATGGACACGTCGTACTAAAACTGGAGCCACAGGCACCAGGAAAAGGTTTTGAGTTCGTTGATGCAATCAAGGGCGGAGTAGTTCCTCGTGAATACATCCCAGCTGTTGAAAAAGGGATTGTTGAAACACTTACATCTGGCGTACTCGCCGGATACCCTGTGGTAGACATTAAGGCAACTTTATTCTTCGGCTCTTATCATGATGTTGACTCGAATGAGAACGCATTTAAGATGGCCGGTTCTATGGCATTTAAAGAGGGCATGCGTAGAGCAAGCCCTGTTTTGCTTGAGCCAATGATGGCGGTTGAGGTTGAGACACCTGAAGATTTTATGGGTAACGTAATGGGTGATTTATCCTCACGACGTGGAATTTTGCAAGGTATGGACGATATTCCAGGCGGTGGAAAGATTGTGCGAGCAGAAGTACCGCTTGCAGAAATGTTTGGATACTCCACCGGCCTGCGCTCACTAACGCAGGGACGTGCAACCTACACGATGGAATTTAAGCATTATTCTGAAGCACCCAAAAACGTTGCCGAGGCAGTAATGGCAGCAAAAGCAAAGTAATTTAATTTTTTGAACATTGATTAGCTAAATAGAAGGCACCCAAAATGGCAAAAGAAAAATTTGAACGGACTAAACCCCACGTTAACGTTGGCACCATTGGTCACGTCGACCATGGCAAAACGACTCTCACCGCAGCAATCACCACCGTGCTCTCCAAGCTCTTTGGTGGTGAAGCCAAAGCATACGATCAGATCGATGCAGCTCCTGAAGAGAAGGCGCGTGGTATTACGATTAATACAGCTCACGTTGAGTACGAGACCAAGAATCGTCACTACGCACACGTCGATTGCCCAGGCCATGCTGACTATGTGAAGAACATGATTACTGGTGCTGCGCAGATGGATGGCGCAATCCTGGTGGTCTCTGCAGCAGACGGCCCAATGCCCCAAACCCGCGAGCACATCCTCTTAGCGCGTCAAGTAGGCGTACCTTACATCATCGTGTTTATGAACAAATGCGATATGGTTGATGATGCCGAGCTTTTAGAACTCGTTGAGATGGAAGTGCGCGAGCTCCTCTCCAAGTATGACTTCCCAGGTGACGATACCCCGATCGTAAAAGGGTCTGCCAAGCTTGCCTTAGAAGGCGATAAGGGCGAACTCGGTGAAGGCGCGATTATCAAATTAGCCGAAGCCTTAGATAGCTATATCCCCAATCCAGAGCGTGCCATTGATGGCGCTTTCTTAATGCCAGTAGAAGACGTGTTCTCGATCTCCGGTCGTGGCACGGTTGTGACCGGTCGTATTGAGCGCGGTATTGTAAAAGTCGGTGAAGAGATTGAGATCGTAGGTATTAAGCCCACTCTCAAGACTACCTGTACCGGCGTGGAGATGTTCCGTAAACTCTTAGACCAAGGTCAAGCAGGCGATAACGTTGGTATCCTCTTGCGTGGTACAAAGCGTGAAGAGGTCGAGCGTGGTCAAGTATTAGCCAAGCCCGGTTCGATTACTCCGCACACCCACTTCACAGCGGAGGTCTATGTCCTCTCTAAAGATGAGGGTGGTCGTCATACCCCATTCTTTAACAACTACCGTCCTCAGTTTTACTTCCGCACCACCGATGTCACGGGCTCCATTGAGTTGCCAAAAGACAAAGAGATGGTGATGCCAGGCGATAACGTCACAATTACCGTGAAGTTAATTGCACCGATTGCGATGGAAGAAGGCCTGCGCTTTGCGATCCGTGAAGGCGGTCGTACAGTAGGCGCCGGTGTCGTTGCGAAGATTTTGGCGTAATAGTTTTGCTAACGGGAATGTTTGTGCTGCAGACATTCCCTCGTTCTTTAGATGTAATGATTAACGCGGCAGCACCGCTCTGCTCTTTGGAAATATTATGCAAAATCAAAAAATTAGAATTCGTTTAAAAGCATTTGACTATCGTTTAATTGATCAGTCTGCTGCTGAGATTGTCGATACTGCCAAGCGTACTGGAGCTGTTGTGAAGGGTCCTATTCCTTTGCCAACTCGCATAGAGCGCTTCGACCTATTGCGTTCTCCACACGTGAATAAGACCTCGCGCGACCAAATGGAGATTCGGACTCATTTGCGTTTAATGGATATTGTTGATCCAACTGAGAAAACAGTAGATGCCTTGATGAAGTTGGATTTGCCAGCTGGCGTTGATGTTGAAATTAAGCTTCAGTAAGAGGTTTTAGCCTACAGATTGTTTGTTTTGCTTTTTTAGGCTAGAATTGAAGGCTTTTCGTAGTTTTAAGCAGTAAGTTTTATCGTAATTAATTATTAAGTGCTTGATTTATATAGATAATTTTTATTTAAATCGAGTTTAAATTAAATTTCTGCCGGCCAATCGAAGTCGGCGTTGGAGTAAGAATATGAGCTTAGGCTTGATCGGCCGTAAGGTCGGCATGACCCGTCTATTTACGGATGAAGGGGAAGCAATTCCTGTCACCGTAATCGATGTGAGCGATAACCGGGTTGCTCAAGTAAAAACCCAGGCAACGGATGGCTATGACGCTGTTCAGTTGGCTCACGGCACTCGTCGCGCGAGTCGCGTAACTAAGGCAATGGCCGGACACTTTGCAAAAGCAGGCGTCATGGCTGGTAATGCCTTAAATGAATTCCGTATTGATTCTGAAAAACTTGCTGAAATGAAACCGGGCCAAGTTGTTGGCGTTGATGTTTTCACAGCAGGTCAAAAGGTTGACGTGCAAGGCGTTTCGATTGGTAAAGGTTACGCTGGCACCATTAAGCGCTATCACTTTGCATCTGGTCGCGCTAGCCATGGTAATTCTCGTTCACACAATGTTCCAGGTTCGATTGGTATGGCCCAAGATCCAGGTCGCGTGTTTCCTGGTAAGCGTATGACAGGTCATTTAGGCGATGTCACTCGCACAGTACAAAACTTGGTAATTGCTCGTGTAGATGCTGAGCGTAATCTAATTATGGTCAAGGGTGCAGTTCCAGGCGCCCCTGGTGGAAAAGTAATAGTTACCCCAGCTGTTAAAGCTGCGGCAACTAAATAAGGAGAAGAATGATGGAAATTAAACTTCTCCAAGATAACGGGCAACTCGGTGCAGGTGTTCAGGCATCTCCCGAAGTATTTGAGCGCGAGTACAACGAAGCCTTAGTTCATCAAGTGGTTGTTGCTTATCAGGCGAATGCCAGAAGCGGCAATCGTGCACAAAAAGATCGTGAACAAGTAAAGCACAGCACCAAAAAGCCATGGCGTCAAAAAGGCACAGGCCGTGCCCGTGCCGGTATGACTTCTTCACCACTATGGCGTGGAGGTGGTCGTATATTTCCTAATTCGCCTGAAGAAAACTTCACCCACAAAGTAAACAAGAAAATGTATCGCGCCGGTATGCGTTCGATCCTTTCTCAGTTAGCGCGTGAAGGACGTCTTAATGTAGTTGATCAGTTCAGCTTGGATGCTCCCAAAACTAAGCTGTTAGCTGAAAAAGTAAAGGGCATGGGCTTAGAGTCAGTGCTAATTATTCTGGATGAGGTAAGCGAGAACTTGTATTTAGCGTCACGTAATCTTCATAAGATTTCGATTGTCGAGCCGCAGCATGCTGATCCCTTATCCCTAGTTCAGTTTCAAAAAGTATTGGTGAGCAAATCAGCGATCGCCAAAATGGAGGAGTTGCTGAAATGAGCCAAACTCGTAAAAACGATCATCGCCTAATGCAAGTTTTGCTTGGCCCTGTAGTTTCTGAAAAAGCTACTATGGTTGCAGAAAAGAATGAACAAGTTGTTTTTCAAGTTACACGTGACGCCAATAAACTCGACGTGAAGCAAGCAGTAGAGTTGCTTTTCAAAGTGCAAGTTGACTCTGTGCAAATCGTTAATCAAAAGGGTAAGCCAAAGCGCTTTGGCCGTTTTGAAGGGCGTCGTGACCATACTAAGAAGGCCTATGTGAATTTGAAACCTGGCCAAGAAATTAACTTTGAAGCGGAGGCAAATTAATTATGCCGCTCATGAAAACAAAACCGACCTCACCTGGTCGCCGTTCAATGGTGAAAGTGGTTAACCCCGATCTTCATAAAGGAAAACCTTTTGCAGCTCTGGTTGAGCCACAGTTCCAAAAAGCGGGGCGTAATAACAATGGCCATATAACAACCCGTCATAAGGGTGGTGGACATAAGCATCACTACCGTATGGTTGACTTTAAGCGTAATGACAAAGATGGCATTGCTGCCAAAGTAGAGCGCCTAGAGTACGACCCAAATCGTAGCGCCAACATCGCACTTTTAATTTATGCAGATGGTGAGCGTCGTTACATCATTGCATCCAAAGGCATGACTGTCGGACAACAAGTGATGAATGGTGCGGAAGCCCCAATCAAGGCCGGCAATAATTTACCTATCCGTAATATTCCAATTGGAAGCACGATTCACTGCGTAGAGATGTTGCCTGGTAAAGGCGCTCAAATTGCACGCTCAGCTGGAAGCTCTGCAGTTTTATTGGCTCGTGAAGGTGTTTATGGGCAGGTTCGTTTACGTTCTGGGGAAGTCCGTCGCATATTGATTGAGTGCCGTGCCACTATTGGTGAAGTTGGCAATGAAGAGCATAGCTTGCGTCAGATTGGTAAAGCAGGAGCAACCCGTTGGCGCGGTATTCGTCCAACGGTACGTGGCGTTGCCATGAACCCAGTAGATCATCCACACGGTGGCGGTGAAGGAAAGACCGGAGAAGGTCGTGTCCCTGTTTCTCCATGGGGCACACCAACTAAGGGATATCGCACACGCCGTAATAAGCGCACGACGACCATGATTGTTCAACGTCGTCAGAAGCGTTAATCGATAAGGAATAGATAGATGACCCGTTCTGCTAAAAAAGGTCCATTTTGTGATGCTAGCCTTGTAAAAAAGGTTGAGACCGCACAAGCCAACAAAGATAAGAAGCCCATTAAGACTTGGTCACGGCGTTCGACCATTCTTCCTGACTTTATTGGATTAACCATTGCTGTTCATAACGGAAAGCAACATGTCCCGGTCTATGTCTCTGAAAACATGGTCGGTCATAAGCTTGGTGAGTTCGCTTTGACACGTACGTTCAAGGGACACTCTGCCGATAAGAAAGTAGTGAAGAAGTAAGGGGATGATGATGGAAGTTAAAGCTATTCACCGCGGCGCTAGAATTTCTGCGCAAAAGACACGATTGGTCGCCGACCAAATTCGTGGGTTGCCAATTTCACGCGCAATGAACATTCTGAATTTCAGTCCTAAAAAAGCTGCCTTCATTATGAAAAAAGTAGTTGAGTCAGCCATTGCAAATGCTGAACACAACAAAGGGGCCGATATTGATGAGCTCAAAGTATCTGCAGTGATTGTGGATAAAGCGACATCATTAAAGCGCTTTACTGCCCGCGCAAAAGGCCGTGGCAATCGTATTGAGAAACAAAGCTGTCACATTAGTGTGACCTTGAGCAATTAAGGAAAGACATGGGCCAAAAAATTAATCCAAACGGTTTTCGCTTATCGGTAAGCCGTAACTGGACCTCACGTTGGTACGCAAATAATACTGATTTCGCTAACATGCTCAAAGAGGATGTTGAGGTACGAAATTATCTCAAGAAGAAATTAAAAAATGCTTCTGTAAGCAAGGTTCTGATTGAGCGTCCAGCAAAAAATGCCCGTATTACTATTTTTAGTTCCCGCCCTGGCGTGGTAATTGGTAAAAAGGGTGAGGATATCGAAGTTCTTCGTAAAGAATTACAGAAGCGAATGGGCGTTCCGGTGCATGTCAACATTGAAGAAATTCGCAAGCCAGAAGTGGATGCACAGTTGATTGCAGATTCAATTACACAGCAGCTAGAAAAACGCATTATGTTCCGTCGCGCAATGAAGCGTGCGATGCAAAGTGCAATGCGTTTGGGTGCTCAAGGCATTAAGATTATGTCCTCCGGTCGCTTGAATGGCGCTGAAATTGCACGTCGTGAATGGTACCGCGAGGGTCGTGTACCTCTCCACACTTTGAAGGCTGATATTGATTACGCCACATCAGAGGCCGAGACAACATACGGCATTATTGGTGTGAAAGTTTGGGTTTATAAAGGCGATACCTTGGGTCGTGGTGCGGACGTACAGATAGCGCAAAACTCTGCAACCGAAGCCCCCGCTCCTGATGATAAGAAGCCACGTCGTGCACCAGCGAAGACAGTTCGTCGTGCCGCTAGTGCAGATACTGTAGCAAAAGCACCAGAAGATAAACCAGCAGTGAAGCCCGCAGTAAAGCGGGTTCGTAAAGTTGCTGCTAGTGCAGAAACGAAAAAGGCAGGAGAGTAAGCATGCTGCAACCAAAGCGTCGTAAATATCGTAAAGAACAAAAAGGCCGTAATACTGGAGTAGCCACTCGTGGTAGCTCTGTGTCTTTTGGTGATTTTGGTCTTAAAGCAGTAGGTCGCGGCCGTCTGACTGCCCGCCAAATTGAATCTGCGCGTCGCGCAATGACCCGTCATATTAAACGTGGCGGCCGTATTTGGATTCGGATATTCCCAGATAAGCCAATTTCGCAAAAACCTGCAGAAGTTCGTATGGGTAATGGTAAAGGTAATCCAGAGTATTACGTTGCAGAAATTCAGCCTGGCAAAGTTCTCTATGAGATGGATGGCGTTGATGAAGCTTTAGCACGCGAGGCTTTCCGCTTAGCTGCCTCCAAATTGCCGATCCAAACAACCTTTGTGATTCGTCAAATTGGCGCTTAATTAGGAATCAATAATGAAAACAAAAGAATTGCAGGCTAAAGATTTGGGTGGGCTTAATCAAGAGTTATCAGAACTCTTGAAGACGCGTTTTAAATTGCGTATGCAAAAAGCTACTCAGCAACTTCAAAACACTAGTCAATTGGGCCAGGTAAAACGTGATATTGCTCGCGTCAAAACCTTTATCACCCAAAAGACTGCACAGAAATAAATAGGAAAGAGATATGACAGAAATCTCCAAACCTCTTCGCCGCACACTCATTGGTCGTGTGGTAAGTGACAAAATGCAAAAGACGGTCACTGTTCAGGTTGAGCGTCAAGTAAAGCATCCAGTGATTGGTAAGTATGTGGGTAAGTCCAAAAAATACCATGCTCATGATGAAAGCAATCAGTACAAGATGGGCGATACCGTTGAAATAACGGAAGGTAAGCCAATTGCTAAAACCAAGGCTTGGGTAGTTACTCGCCTAGTAGAGGCTTCCAAAGGTATTTAGTAGCTCGGTTTTATCAGAGGCTTGTTAAAACCACGATTTTTGTAGTAGAATCATAGGCTTTCTGCAGTTTGCCTCAATCAAAATAATGATTTAGTCAATGGCATTAAGTTAATTAAGTATTTGATTTATAAGCATTTTTTATTAAATCCGAGTCCTTTGCGGTAACGTTAAGGACTCTTAGACGGAACCAAGACTGGCGCATAAAGCGTGCAAGTTGGGGATTAGACAAAATGATTCAGACTGAAAGCAGGTTGCAGGTCGCCGATAACACAGGCGCCAGCGAAGTATTGTGCATCAAAGTATTGGGCGGCTCAAAGCGTCGCTATGCCAATATTGGTGATGTTATTAAGGTAAGCGTTAAAGCTGCCGCTCCGCGTGGTCGTGTAAAAAAAGGTGATATTTATAACGCGGTTGTTGTTCGAACTGCCAAAGGTGTTCGTCGTCCAGATGGCTCCTTAATCAAATTTGATGAAAACGCCGCGGTGTTGCTAAATGCAAAACTCGAGCCAATCGGTACCCGTATTTTTGGACCCGTTACTCGCGAGTTGCGTACTGAGCGTTTCATGAAGATTGTTTCTCTCGCGCCCGAAGTTATTTAAAGAGGCAACTATGAAAAAGATTCGTAAAGGCGATTCCGTTATTGTCCTCACCGGACGTGACAAAGGTAAAAAAGGCACCATCACTGGAATATTGGAAAACAAGTTTGTGGTGGAAGGTGTCAACATCTATAAAAAGAATGTAAAACCAAACCCCAATGAGGGAACTACTGGTGGTACGGTTGACAAAACCATGCCGATCCATGCATCCAACATTGCTTTGGTCGATGCTAATGGCAAGCCATCGCGTGTAGGTATCAAGTTGGTAGATGGCAAAAAGGTGCGTTTTTTAAAAACCACTGGCGCCACCCTTAGCGCTTAAGGTTCGGAGATATTATGAGCACTCGTTTACAAGAGCATTACAAAAATACAGTTGTTGCCAACTTAATGAAGCAGTTTGGCTATAAATCTGTGATGGAAGTTCCCCGTATTACCAAAATTACACTCAATATGGGTTTGGGTGAGGCCGTCAATGATAAAAAAGTCATTGAGCACGCTGTAGGGGATTTAACTAAGGTTGCAGGACAGAAGCCTGTTGTAACGAAGGCGCGCAAAGCGATTGCAGGATTTAAGATCCGTCAAGGCTATCCTATTGGCACAATGGTGACATTGCGCGGAACACGCATGTATGAGTTCCTTGATCGCTTTATTACAGTTTCTTTGCCACGTGTACGTGACTTCCGCGGTATTTCCGGTAAAGCATTTGATGGTCGCGGTAATTACAACATTGGCGTTAAAGAACAAATTATTTTCCCTGAGATTGAGTACGACAAGATTGATGCATTACGCGGACTCAATATCAGTATTACGACAACCGCAAAGTCAGATGAAGAAGCAAAAGCATTGCTGGCGGCGTTTAAATTTCCATTCCGCAATTAAGAGGCTAACGTGGCAAAACTATCTTTAATTGAGCGCGAAAAGAAGCGCGCTAAATTGGTTGCAAAGTACGCTGCTAAGCGCGCTGAACTCAAAGCAGTGATCGACGATAGCTCAAGAAGTGATGAAGAGCGCTATGAAGCTCGCTTGAAGTTACAAGCACTTCCTCGCAATGCCAGCCCAATTCGTCAACGTAATCGTTGTTCTTTAACTGGCCGTCCACGTGGCACCTTCCGCAAATTTGGTTTAGCGCGCGGCAAGATTCGTGAGATCGCCTTCCGTGGCGAGATCCCCGGTTTAACCAAGGCCAGCTGGTAAGCGGCGAAAGTATTTAGGAGAATCCATGAGTATTAGCGATCCAATCGCCGACATGTTGACCAGAATTCGCAACGCGCAAGCGGTGCAGAAGACCTTGGTTAATATGCCGTCATCCAAATTAAAAGTAGCCATCGCCAAAGTCTTGAAAGAAGAAGGCTATATCGATGGTTTTGAAATTACCGGTGAAGCAGCCAAACCAGTATTAAAGATTGATCTTAAATACTACGCTGGCCGCCCTGTGATTGAGCGTATTGAGCGGGTTTCAACACCTAGCTTACGCATATACAAGGGACGTCATGACATTCCAGAAGTGATGAATGGCTTGGGCGTTGCAATTATTTCTACACCACAAGGTTTGATGACCGATCGTAAAGCACGCGCTTCTGGCGTTGGCGGCGAAGTTATCTGCTACGTGGCCTAAGGAGAGAATAATGTCACGAGTTGGTAAGTCTCCCATTGCTGTCCCAAAAGGTGCTGAGATTAGTATTGTGAATGCACTATTAACTGTCAAAGGGCCATTGGGTACTTTGACTCACAACCTTCATCCCAGCATTGGTCTTGAACACAAAGACGGTGTGATTACGGTTGCTATTAAAGAGACCACACCAGAATCTGATGCTCTTTCTGGAACAACACGCGCCCTAGTTAATAACATGGTCGTTGGTGTAACCAAGGGATTTGAGCGTAAATTAAGTTTAGTGGGCGTAGGTTATCGCGCGCAAGCTCAAGGCAATACCTTGAAATTGCAATTAGGGTTCTCACATGAAATTAATCATGCCTTACCAGCTGGAGTAAAGGCAGAAACCCCATCGCAAACCGAAATCATTATTAAGGGCGCCAATAAGCAACAAGTTGGCCAGGTTGCCGCTGAAGTACGAGCATATCGTTCACCAGAGCCATACAAGGGCAAAGGCGTGCGTTATGTGGATGAAGTGGTTCACCTTAAAGAAACCAAGAAGAAGTAATTAAGTAAAGCCGAGATTCGATATGAATAAAAACGAAACAAGACAAAGACGCGCTCGCCAGACTCGCATCAAGATTGCTGAGTTATTGGCTCATCGCCTAACCGTGATTCGTAGCAATTGCCATATTTCTGCACAGGTTTATAGCCCGTGTGGAAATAAAGTGATAGCGGCAGCGTCAACCATGGAAAAAGATCTGCGCACTTCTGTAAAGAATGGCGGCAATAGCGATGCAGCACAAAAAGTTGGCAAGTTAATTGCTGAGCGTGCGAAGAAAGCCGGGATTGAAAGTGTTGCTTTCGATCGTGCTGGCCATCGTTATCACGGTCGTATTAAAGCTCTTGCTGAAGCCGCGCGTGAAGCCGGCTTGAAGTTCTAAGAAAACGGTTTAGGAAAAATTATGGCAAAAATGCAAACCAAAATACAGTCAGAAGAGCGCGATGATGGTCTCCGCGAGAAGATGATTGCAGTTAATCGTGTCACTAAGGTTGTTAAGGGTGGCCGTATTCTCGGCTTCGCAGCTTTAACGGTTGTTGGCGATGGCGATGGACGTATTGGCATGGGTAAGGGCAAATCAAAAGAAGTGCCTGTGGCTGTGCAAAAAGCAATGGATGAGGCTCGTCGCAAAATGATTAAGGTGTCGCTTCGCAAAGGTACTTTGCAACACACTGTAATTGGTCAGCATGGCGCATCTCGTGTTTTGATCTCTCCAGCAAAAGAGGGTACGGGTGTTATCGCCGGTGGTCCGATGCGCGCTATTTTTGATGTGATGGGCGTAACCAATGTGGTTGCTAAATCGATTGGCTCTACCAATCCCTACAACATGGTTCGCGCAACCCTAGATGGTCTTAGCAAGATGAGTACGCCAGCAGAGATTGCTGCTAAGCGCGGCAAGTCAGTTGAAGAAATCTTGGGCTAATGAGTAATAGAAAGTAAATCATGGCAAATACGCAATCGAATTCAAAGGTCAAGGTTCAACTAGTTCGCAGCTTAATCGGTACTCGTGAGAGTCATCGTGCAACTGTTCGTGGATTAGGGCTTGGTCGTCTTAACTCCGTTTCTGAGTTGCAGGACAGCCCTGCAGTTCGGGGAATGATTAATAAAGTCTCTTACCTTGTGAAAGTGATCGGGTAAATCGATGCAATTAAATACTATTAAACCTGCCGCTGGTTCAAAGCGCCCACGCCGTCGTGTTGGCCGTGGCATTGGTTCTGGCCTTGGTAAAACTGCTGGTCGTGGACACAAGGGACAAAAGTCACGTTCTGGCGGATTTCATAAAGTTGGATTTGAGGGTGGACAGATGCCAATGTATCGTCGCCTTCCAAAACGCGGCTTTATTTCATTGACACGTCGTCATGTTGGCCAAATCACTTTGGCAGATCTTGAGCGAATTGGCCTAGCAGAGGTTGATCTGCCTGCGTTAAAACAGCATGGCCTTGCTGGTGAGCAGATTAATGCTGTGAAAGTCATTAAGACAGGTGAAATTAAACGAGCAGTTACCCTCAAGGGGCTCACTGCAAGTGCTGGCGCAAGGGCTGCCATTGAAGCAGCTGGCGGCAAGGTTCTCGAGCAAGTTTAAGGATTTATGGCCCTCGGTTCTTCTAACGTCTCTAGCCTGACACCCTCCGGAAATAAGTTCGGTGACTTACGTCGCCGTCTAATTTTCTTGGTGTTGGCTTTGGTTGTTTTTCGAATTGGCGCACACATTCCTGTACCAGGCATTGATCCAGACCAATTAGCCAAGTTATTTACAGAGCAAAAAGATGGCATCTTGGGAATGTTTAATTTGTTCTCGGGCGGTGCCTTATCCCGCTTTACCGTTTTTGCTCTTGGCATCATGCCTTATATTTCTGCCTCGATCATCATGCAATTAATGACGATTGTTCTCCCATCCTTAGAGGCAATGAAAAAAGAGGGGCAAGCAGGGCAGCGTAAGATTACTCAGTACACGCGCTATGCAACCGTATTTTTAGCAACCTTTCAGGCAATTGGTATTTCCATAGCTCTTGAGTCACAGCCAGGTCTTGTTGTAAATCCCGGGGCAATGTTCCAATTTAATACTGTTGTTACCCTAGTAACTGGCACCATGTTTTTAATGTGGCTCGGTGAGCAGATTACAGAACGAGGTTTGGGTAATGGCATTTCCATCATTATTTTTGGTGGAATTGTTTCTGGCTTACCCAGTGCATTGGCAAGTTTATTGGAACTAGTTCGCACCGGCTCCATGAATATCCTATCGGCAATTTTGATTGTCTTAATTGTGATTGCTGTAACTTACTTTGTAGTTTTTGTTGAGCGCGGTCAGCGCCGTATTTTAGTCAACTATGCCAAGCGCCAAGTAGGTAATAAGATTTACGGTGGACAGTCTTCCCATCTACCATTGAAGTTAAATATGGCCGGTGTTATCCCCCCCATTTTTGCATCCTCAATTATTTTGTTCCCAGCCACCATAGCAGGTTGGTTTACTGCTGGTGAACCTACCAATATGGTTAGTCGAGTTGTGAAAGACTTAGCAGCCACTTTGGCACCAGGACAGCCTGTGTATATCATTTTGTATGCAGCGGCAATTATTTTCTTCTGCTTTTTTTATACAGCTTTGGTTTTTAATAGCCGCGATACTGCAGACAATCTCAAAAAGAGTGGCGCTTTTGTCCCAGGCATTCGTCCCGGTGATCAAACCGCACGATATATTGACAAAATTTTGGTACGTCTCACGTTAGCAGGTGCTATTTACATGGTTTTAGTGTGCTTATTGCCAGAGTTCTTAGTGCTCAAATACAACGTACCTTTCTATTTTGGCGGAACATCATTATTAATTATTGTGGTAGTTGCAATGGACTTTATGGCCCAAGTGCAATCGTTTGTGATGCAACAACAGTACGGCTCTCTGATGAAGAAAGCTAACTTTAAGATGGGGCCCACACTTTAACTATGCCTAAAGATGATGTTATTCAGATGGCGGGTGAGATTGTCGAAAACTTACCCAATGCCATGTTTAGGGTGAAGTTAGAGAATGGGCATGTAGTTTTAGGTCATATTTCTGGGAAGATGCGTATGCATTACATACGCATCCTGCCAGGCGATAAGGTAACCGTGGAGATGACCCCATACGATTTAACGCGCGCAAGAATTATCTTCCGTGCAAAGTAATTATTAAAGAGGTGAATCATGAAAGTATTGGCATCCGTTAAAGCAATTTGCAGAAATTGCAAGATTATTAAACGTAAGCGCGTAGTGCGTGTGATCTGCTCGTCTGATCCACGTCATAAGCAGCGTCAAGGTTAATTCGGTTAAGTAGAGGAATTCATATGGCACGTATCGCTGGGGTAAACATCCCAAATCATCAACATACTGTAATCGGCTTAACAGCGATTTTTGGTATTGGCAAAACGCAAGCATTGAAGATCTGCGATAGCGCAGGTGTTGCTATTGATAAAAAAGTAAAAGATCTAACCGATGCAGAGTTAGAGAAATTGCGTGATGAGGTTGGAAAACGCACCACTGAGGGTGATTTACGTCGCGAAGTGACCATGAACATCAAGCGTTTGATGGATTTGGCCTGCTACCGCGGTATTCGTCATCGCAAGGGTTTACCTGTTCGTGGTCAACGTACTAAAACAAATGCGCGTACTCGTAAAGGCCCACGCAAGGCCGGCGTTGCATTGAAGAAGGGATAAAAAATGGCAAAAGCACAACAAACAACGGCTAACGCTAGCGCACAACGCGCACGCAAGAAGGTTAAAAAGAATGTGGCCGATGGTATCGCTCACGTTCATGCATCGTTCAATAACACTATCGTGACCATTACTGACCGCCAAGGAAATGCTCTATCGTGGGCGACTTCAGGGGGTCAAGGGTTTAAAGGTTCGCGTAAATCCACTCCCTTTGCCGCTCAGGTTGCCGCCGAAGTCGCTGGTAAGGCTGCGATTGAATGTGGAATTAAAAATTTAGAAGTACAAATCAAAGGCCCTGGCCCTGGACGTGAATCAGCTGTCCGCGCCTTGAATTCATTGGGTATCAAAATTGTGGAGATCCAGGACGTAACACCGGTTCCCCATAATGGTTGCCGCCCGCCAAAGCGCCGTCGTATTTGATAAAACGTTTTTAGTTGTAAAGAAGCGACTGATTTTCAGTCTTTGATTAATAAGCCCACCGTTCGTTTGAAGTTGAAGCGAACTCACCACAGTTGAAAAACTGCGGCATAGAAAGGAAGGAATCGTGGCACGTTACTTAGGCCCTAAGGCTAAATTATCCCGTCGGGAAGGTACTGACTTATTTTTAAAGAGCGCACGTCGTGCTTTATCTGATAAGTGCAAATTAGATAGCAAACCAGGTCAACATGGACGCACTTCAGGTTCACGTACATCCGACTTTGGTAACCAATTGCGTGAAAAGCAAAAGGTAAAGCGTATTTATGGTGTTCTAGAGCGTCAGTTCCGCCGCTATTTTGCAGAGGCAGAGCGTCGTAAAGGAAACACAGGTGAAACCTTGTTGCAATTGCTCGAATCACGTCTTGATAACGTCGTTTATCGGATGGGTTTTGGCTCTACGCGAGCCGAAGCGCGCCAACTTGTTTCACACGCAGCAATTACTGTGAATGGTAGCGTCGTCAATATCCCCTCTATGCAAGTGCGTGCAGGTGATGTGATTGCTATTCGTGAGAAGGCTAAAAAACAGACTCGTATTCAAGAGTCTCTAAACCTTGCACAGCAAGTAGGCGCTATTAATTGGGTAAGTGTTGATGCTGCAAAACTAGAAGGTACTTTTAAACAAGTTCCAGATCGCGATGAAATTAGCGGCGATATTAATGAAAGTTTGATCGTCGAATTGTATTCACGCTAATACAGCACCTCTTAAGGAAAAGATATCTATGCAAACAAATTTGCTTAAACCAAAAATCATTTCTGTTGAAGCACTTGCTGCTAATCAGGCTAAAGTTGTTATGGAGCCCTTTGAGCGCGGTTACGGCCATACTCTAGGTAATGCATTGCGCCGCGTATTGCTGTCGTCAATGGTTGGCTTTGCACCAACCGAAGTGGCAATCGGGGGCGTTGTCCATGAGTATTCCACTTTGGATGGCGTCCAAGAAGATGTTGTTAATCTTTTATTAAATCTCAAGGGCGTTGTATTTAAGCTCCAATCACGCGATGAGGTAACGATCAATCTTCGTAAAGAAGGCCCTGGCGTTGTTTGTGCCAAGGATATTGATTTGCCCCATGATGTAGAAATCATTAATCCTGAGCATGTGATTGCTCACCTCTCTGCAGGTGGCAAGTTGGATATGCAGATTAAGGTTGAAAAGGGCCGTGGTTACGTACCTGGCAATATGCGTCAATATCAAGATGAGGCAACAAAGTTAATCGGCCGCATTGTGTTGGATGCATCCTTTAGCCCTGTCAGTCGTGTTAGCTATGCTGTTGAATCTGCTCGTGTAGAGCAACGTACTGACTTAGATCGTTTGGTCATGACCATTGAAACCAATGGAGTTATCTCTCCAGAGGAGTCAATTCGTCAAGCAGCTAGTATTCTGGTAGATCAGTTAGTTGTTTTTGCCGCCCTGGAGAGCAGTCAAGTTGCTGGCGACTTAGCGCCAAGCCGCTCCGCGATGGTTGATCCTCTGTTGATGAGACCCGTTGATGATCTCGAGTTAACGGTTCGTTCTGCCAATTGCTTAAAAGCAGAAAACATTTATTACATCGGTGATTTAATCCAGCGTACTGAAAATGAGCTATTGAAGACGCCTAACTTAGGTCGTAAGTCTCTTAATGAGATTAAAGATGTATTAGCAGCCCGTGGCTTGAGCCTTGGTATGAAACTCGATAGCTGGCCTCCAGCTACGATTGGGCAATAATTAGAAAGGAAGCATCATGCGTCATGGTAATGGCTTACGCAAATTAAACCGCACTTCATCGCATCGTTTGGCGATGTTGCGCAATATGTCAAACTCTTTAATCGAGCATGAAGTGATTAAAACAACCCTGCCAAAAGCAAAAGAGCTACGGATGGTGGTTGAGCCTTTGATCACTTTGGGTAAGAAAGATAATTTGGCTAATCGCCGCCTTGCATTTAATCGTTTACGCGATCGTGAGATGGTGGCTAAATTATTTTCAGAATTAGGCCCAAGGTACGCAGCTCGCCCAGGCGGTTATTTGCGCATCTTGAAGTTTGGATTCCGTCATGGCGATAATGCTCCAATGGCTTTAGTTGAATTAGTTGATCGCCCAGCAGTCGAAGAGACTGCCCAAGAGACAGCAGCATAAGCGTGCTTCGGGTATAGTAAAGCCAGGCTTTTGCCTGGCTTTTTTATTGGATCTAAGAATTAGCTCAAGCAATCAAATCAATATGAATTCCATTTTGATCGTGATCACAACCCTCCCAAATATTCAAGAGGCCAAGACATTAGGCCGTAGCTTGCTTGATCATGGCTTAGCGGCTTGCATACAAATCCAGGAGGGCGTACATTCGATTTATCGCTGGGACGATCAAATCTGTGAAGAAACTGAAGTTCTTTTAAGCGCCAAGACAAACGAGATAAGTTGGCCAGCATTAGAAAGTTACATTGTGGAGCACCACCCATACGATCTTCCAGAGATAATTGCCTTAAGTCCAAGCCAGCACTCAGAAGCGTATGGTGCTTGGGTTTCTAAGGAGCTTAAGTGAGCCTAATCAAAAGAATTTTTCTGAGTATTTGTATTCCGATCATTGGCATTGGGCTTTTGATCGGCACTCTTTCTGCTAAAGAGTTTTTGCCGCCGGAACAAGCATTTGTAGTAGAGGCAACATGGGTAGCCGACGCCAATGAGTTGTTAATTGATTACCGTCCAGCAAAAGGCTATTACATCTATCAAGAGTCGCTTCAATACAGACTTTTTATCAACAATCAAAAAATAAATACAAAAAATATACAGCTACCGCGCGGTGTTGAAAAGTTTGATGAGACCTTTGGTAAAAAGATGGAGATTTATCCAAAGCCCTTTCAGGTCATCATTCCTTTTACACAAAAGGCAGAACAGGGCATTCGTTTAGAACTAGATTTACAAGGCTGTGCTGATGGCGGTATTTGTTATCCACCGATGACCTATCAATATTTTATCGCCGCCCCTGGAGTGAAGGTGTCGCCAATACCGGAGGCCGAGGCAAAGCCCAGCAAAGAGGGTGCCAATATTCAGGGATTAAGTTTGATTGAGCTCTGGAGTGGACGAGATGATGTTGGTTCAATTAAGTCATATCTAGAAAATGCCAATTTAGGATATTTGTTAGTAGGCTTCTTTGTTCTAGGACTAGCATTAGCATTTACTCCATGTGTATTACCCATGTTACCTATCTTAAGTAGCATTGTCTTGGGTAAACAAAGTGATGTGCCAATTAGCAAAGTTCGCTCAGCATATTTAGCCTTGTCTTATATCCTCGGGATGGCTTTGCTGTATGCCTTAGCGGGTATATTGACTGCAGCCTTGGGAAGTGGAGTGCAGCGTGTTCTACAAAGCCCGATTGCTTTAATCCTTTTTTCTGGGCTTTTGCTATTTTTGGCAGGGACTTTATTTGGGTTCTACGAACTAAAAATGCCACAAGTTTGGCAAGATAAAGTGGATCAAATAGCAGGCAGGCAGCAGGGTGGAAGCCTCTTTGGGGCTTTTGTACTCGGCGCGATTTCAACCTTGGTAGCAAGCCCTTGTATCACTGCACCCCTCGCAAGCGTTTTGGGTTTTGTGGCACAAACGGGTTCCATGGCTTTAGGGGGGGCATTGTTATTTGTGATGGCGCTGGGCATGGGCTTACCCTTATTGCTGATTGCCTTAGGAGCAAGAAGTGTGATTCCGAGTGCCGGTGCTTGGATGATTTGGTTGCAGCGCGCACTTGGGGTCATGCTTGTGTTCTTGGCAATTTGGATTATATGGCCAGCGTTCTCTATGCTCAGTGGGGAAAGTAGCATGCAAAACACCAATCGCTCAGAAAAACGAATTTCTCCAAATCTTGTCTTCCAAGTAGTGC
>Ga0214921_10001878_pt1 | contig 35173 bp, 50 predicted proteins | sample LL1505_MetaG_FD_177992 | JGI IMG/M metagenome (GOLD analysis project Ga0214921, IMG submission 177992) | Freshwater microbial communities from Lake Lanier, Atlanta, Georgia, United States - LL-1505 | ecosystem: Environmental > Aquatic > Freshwater > Lake | place: USA: Georgia | collected... | reverse complement strand
TGAGAAGATACAGAGCAGGGATTATTTACGTTATGGTAATCCAAACAATATCTGTTATGAGATAGCCAGAGGACGAATTAGTCCATGGATGTTATATCAAAGTGATAGTGGTGTACAGTTTTTAAGCACATTACGTGATGACCAGCAGAAGATGATTATGGATTATATTAATCCAGAACAATGGGCTATTAAGTTTAAACGTGATCCTAATAATGTTAAACAAGTTACGGAATTATTAAATGCGGGCGGGTACTAGAGTTCGTATACCATGGCAAGTAAACCATGATATTCATCAGTGGAATAGAACTTGTGTTTGGGCAGTAGAACATTTTGGATTACCCGGTGATAGATACGAGACACACGCTACTGAAGAATATCTGGATTTCTATTTCAAGGATGAACGTGATGCTATACTTTTTGAACTAACACGGGGCTGAAGTGTTACAGGTAAAAATATACATTAATGTAACCAGAACATTAGAAATAGTATATGAACTAAAACAAATGGGCTGGGTTATAGGTAAAGACTTTGACTTTGCCCATTATAAATCGGAATGGGATAGTTTTGGTCATGAACCTCCTAGTCAAAGATATACCATGTTTATCTTTTACAACGATAGTAACGCCAGTTTCTTTACAATAAAATACAGTTGATGTATAATATACTATGTTATACAGATTTATACATAGGCTAAAAGCCCGTATTAGAAAATATCGGGCAGAACGAAAACTCAAAAAGAGTGGGTGCGTAACCTGGCATATGTACCGTCGTAAGTATGACACAGGTTACAATGGTCGTGCTACAAGAATAGTTGATTGTTATCCTGGATACAAGTATATCTATCCTATAACAGAACACAAACATTATGCTTATCAGCCATTGTACGACTATGGCCCCGGTGGACACAAATACGGGTACCATGAAATAGCAGAATGGTGTAGTGAAAATCTAAAACATAAACATCGTTATGATTTTGAGCGTGTTATTAAAACTAGGGACGATGAGTGGGAAGTAAATGAAATAGGTGGAAGTGATTACTGGTTTTTAGCATTTACCAATGAGAAAGATTATATTCATTTTATGTTGAGGTGGTCATGAAGTTAAGTGACGGGAAAATATTTGGAGAAACATACTATACTGTTGATCCTGACATAAAAGCATATGAGCCTTTTTGGTATCATCAAGATTGGCACGATATAGAAAAATGGTGTATCAACACATTTGGTTGCACACCTGCAAATGGTGTATGGGAACCACATGGCAGATGGTATATGAACAATAGTAAGTTTTGGTTCCGTGATAAAAAAGATTTAGAATGGTTTTTACTAAAATGGCAATGAGTAAAATAGATTATTGTAATATACCAGTAGTTTATACAAAAATAACTACTGAACATCATTACAAGATGCGTCAATGGTTAGTAGATAACATTGACCCTGCCTGTTATGATGCTGAGGATTTTCATGCAGTAGATGGTGATTATAATAAGAGGCGTATTTATTTCGCTAATAGTAAAGATGCAGTGTGGTTTCAGTTAAAATGGGCTTGACCATAAAAGTATATCAGCCATACGCACCTGTGTTACAATGGCTACAAGACAATGTGGGAATTATGCTACATTATAAGCCTATTATTTTTTGGCACGGGGAAGGCTGGCATTTAACTATAGGTCACGAAGTAGCACCAAGAGGTCAAATGGGTAGACCTTATTGTGTGGTAGAGTTTGATGATCCAGAGAAAGCAACATGGTTTAGTTTAGTATGGGATTAAGAGAAGATATATTAGATGATTTTAGCAAAAAGATATCTGATGAAATGGACTGGCATATTGTGGCTGATTGTTTGGTTGAAACAGGCTGGACAAATGTTAAGTTAAAACGATTTTATAATAATGAAGAAGCAATAGATATCAATACTTGGCTTGAACAAAACTGCACAGGTAAATGGAAAAACTTAAGCACAAGATATATCTTTAAAAAGAAACAAGATGCTGAGTGGTTCATATTAAGATGGCAATAAGGTTCGACCATTATGATGAAGCAAATGGTTGGCAACACACTAAACCCGGCTGGCATGAACGTGCTGTACAAGCAAAACATATTGACCAATATCTTGAAATAATTGATTGGTTATATACTAACGTAGGTAAATGTGAACGACATTGCAGATGGTATGTAAGCGATACAAATACTGTTAATTTTAAATTTAGATATGAAAAAGATTACATCATGTTTACGTTGAGGTGGTCATGACTTATCCTGTATTCAATGAAGAATTAAAATTACCTGCATATACTACACATGAATGGCCTGAAGTAGATCAATGGTGTAATGATAATATTGGTCTATGGAATGAGTCTTGGTATAAATTGGGTATGGACCCTATGGCAGGCATAGTTGAAGGTATGGAAACTCGTAGTACGTATCTTTTTAAGAACGATCATGATAGACTATTATTCATATTGAGGTGGAGTTGATGGCATCAATTCCCAAAATACAAGATTATGATGACGATGATCCATTAATGGAACAACGTAAAAAACGATGGGATTATTGGGCAGCATTAAAACTAGTGCGTAAAGAATATATGGCACAAAATAAAGAGTTTGACGCATATGATTTTGAAGATTACCTTGTAGGACAATATGGTATAAAGATGAACATAGTTAATGGTAACATAACTGATGGTTATGAGATTATTGACGAGAAGAAGTACCTATTATTTTTATTAAAATTCCAATGAACAATACACCCTTTCCCATAAAATCTTTACAAGATGGTAAATTTATAGTATCATGGCCTAAGTGGGAGAATATTAGACGTTTTGATACAAAGAAAAGACTATTAGATGTGTTATTTGGTGATATTGGTAGTGATGAAGTTGGTATAGGTATATTACGTATGAGTGATGAAGTTGATATTATGTGGATTAACTTAAACACATGGGCACGGGATATTAATGGAGACTACGCTAGATACCTAGAAGATATGTATGAGATTAAAGGTGTAGTATTTAATAATGAAGATGAAGCACTAAAGTTTCAGGATTACTTAGAGAAAAAATATATTTGGAAAACATTACAGGCATAATATGGCAAATCACATTATGATAGATATTGAGAGTTTAGATACAACACCTGATTGTGTTATACTAACCATTGGTGCAGTAAGATTTGATCCTAAAGGACAAGGGGTCGTAGAACGATTAGAACTACGTCCTACAGTTGAGGATCAAACAGAAATTTACAATAGAAGTATTAATGAAGATACCTTACGTTGGTGGAGTGAGCAAAGTCCTGAAGCACTTGAAGAAGCAATGGGTGACAATGGACGTATTCCATTCAAAGAATGTATGGAGATACTTTATAAGTTTTGTTGGAATCGTGATGCTGTTTGGAGCAATGGTGCGAGCTTTGACGTAGTTGTAATGGAAAATGCATTTAGACAAACAAGCAACAAACCTAATCCTATTCCCTGGCCTTTCTGGACTATTAGAGATACTAGAACTATTTACGATATTACGGGTGTGAAACTTAAAGATGGTGGTCACACCACAAGCCACAAAGCAGTAGAAGATGCAGAACGACAAGCTATTGTTGTACAGAAAGCATATATGAAATTAATTAAAGCAGAATTGGTAGCACCTAAATGAAAATATACGGCGAAATGTTACCTGGTTTAAAGTTCATTGAACACACTAAATTTAAAGACAATCGTGGTGATTTCTGTGAAACATGGAAAATACCAGACGATCAAATGCGTGGGACATTTCGTCAATTAAACACAGCAACATCAACACAATATGTTGTTCGTGGTATGCACAGACAAAATCAATATAAACTGGTTATGCCTGTAGTAGGTAAAATATTTGATGTAGCATTAGAGCCAGAGTCTGGAAAATGGTTTGCTATTGAATTAGATGAAACTAATGGTTTACTTGTCCCCCCACATTATGCACATGGTTATATGGCTCTAACTGAAAAAACAATAGTACAATATATAGTAGATATGCCATATGATAAAAGCATTGAAGAAAAATTTAAATGGAATCAATATTCAATTGAATGGCCCACAAACATAAATCCTATACTTTCGGAGAAAGATAAATGAAAGTAGGATTTAATTGTAGTAGTTTTGATTTATTACATGCCGGACATGTAACAATGTTAAAAATGGAAAAAGAGTTATGTGACTATCTCATAGTAGCATTACAAGTTGATCCTACTATTGACAGACCGGGCATTAAAAACAAACCATGTCAAAGTGTATATGAACGTTATGTTCAATTGCAGGCGTGTAAGTATGTGGATGAAATATTGGTGTACTCAACAGAATATGACTTGCTTCAATTACTAATGACCCAGACCATACATATACGTTTTTTAAGTGAAGAATACCTGAATAGAGATTTTACCGGAAAACAATATTGTATTGACAATGGTATTGAATTGTATTATCATAAGAGACAGCATAACTATAGTTCCAGTGACCTACGTGCTAGAGTTGCTATGTTAGAAAATACAAAAGATAATGCAGTTGATATTCCACAACACTCTACAGAATTGATTAAGAAATGAAAATTGATAGCGATATTGATATTGACTTTGGTGATAGAGATAAGTTATTACAGCTTATTAAGCATACTCCGGCGGCAATGCGTAATGTAAAACCAATGCGTAAACATGCAACAGGTGTTTATATTACAGATGTACCATATGATCCGGTCAATAATATGTCTAGTATTGATTATACTATTGCGGATAAACGTGGCTATTTCAAGCTAGATTTGTTGAATGTTCATGTTTATAATCAGGTTCGTGATGAACAACATCTATTAGAGTTGATGCATGAACCTGATTGGAGTAAGCTTAAAGATCCTGTATTTGTAGAGAAATTGATTCACTTAAACAATCAATACTACAATCTACAAAAGATGCCAGAACCAGTAGATAGTATCCCTAGATTAGCTATGTTTTTAGCTGTTATCCGTCCCGGTAAAAAACATTTAATAGGTAAACGATGGAGTGAGATTGCTAAAACTGTATGGGATAAGGGTACTGACGGATACACATTCAAGCAGTCGCATGCCATAAGTTATTCATGGCTTGTTGCTGTGCATATGAACCTATTAGGGTAAGCGTTTTACTAGTGTAATACTACGGCGTTTGCTTCTACGTTTGTTTAATTCAATGATACTACATACAGGACCATGTAGTATAGTAAGACTTTTGTTGTTGAATGTCCTAATATAGGGTTTAAAGATACTCCATTCGTCTTTTAAGAATAGATTAATAGGGATAAGTCTATTAGATTCCCACCACCAAACATCTCCTAACTCTAAGAATCTTTCTTTGATTTCGTTATCTATGATAGATCCATAATCATATATAGTGGTGACTATATCGTCCCTGTTTTGGACAATTCCTACATAATCCTGATTTGCGTAGGAACAAATGGTTATGAATGGGTGATTTTCGCTTAATCGTTTAAAAAACTCGTTTTGTATCATTAAAATTATAGTCTCGGATATATTTATCGCCCTTTTTAAACCATTAATAAATTAATATATATGGATGACTAAATACACAATAGGAGATTACATTTGTGTACTCAACCCAAGTTTTCATTTATACGCAACGCCAGATCGTTGTATTATTATCAGGATATTCGCCAAGGAGTTATATGCCTCAATATGCTAAACCATTGACCTTACACAAAGGTGTGGATAATCAAATACAGTTCCAATTTTTAAATCAGGAACAAAAACCAGTAGATATAACCGGTAAATCTATTACCTGTCGTTTAATTAACTATACAGGCGGAGAAATATTATTACAAAAAGCATTAACACTTCAATTGCCTGCAACAGGTATTGCAGCCTTAATATTAGGTCCCGCTGATATAGAAAATATTGATACACAAAAATGTTATTATTCTTTAGAAATACCCGTAGGAGAATTTGATTTCCCTGTGTTTGTAGACCAAAATGCAGGTGCTCGTGGTGATATGAACATTGTTAATAGCATATTACCTAGCTTTATTCCTTCTGAACCTGTATCAATTCCTACAGGACAAGCGTTCCCTAATAACAATAGTAATGGAAATAGTGATAGTAACTTAATATATTACACTAGTGTAATTACTACAAACGATAACCCTATCATTACATTGCAAGCCCGATATAGTGATTATTATGGAAATATTGCTATTGAGGGTTCTACTATAGTTGATGGCGATTGGTATCCTATCTTTGAAGATACATATGAAGAAGTAACCGATACAAAAGGTTATGTAGTTCAAGGATATCACCCTTATATTAGAATGCAATTTGAAAGCAATTCTGGTGCAGTAACTAATATATTGGCAAGATAATATAACCATAGCTGTTGATATCTTAGTTAGTATATGTTATACTACTACTAATGTTTGATATTTTATCCATAATTCCCGGCAAGAAAAAAACAACAAGTAGCGGATGGCATAGCTTTAATGCTATCTGCTGTGGCCATCTTGGTCACAAACCTGATCGCAGAATGCGAGGTGGTATTAAATTTGATGGGCAAACTAACTGGTCTATGCATTGTTTTAACTGTGGATACAAATGTAACTTTGTATTAGGTCGTAGCATAAGTTATAAAACAAAACAGTTGTTAATGTGGTGTGGTATTGATGATACACAAATAGGTAAGTGGAGCTTAGAAAGCCTACAACAAAAAGACTTACTTGATATTATCATACAAAAGAAAACTAAAATAAAAATCAAATTTAAGGATCACGAATTACCTGAAGGTGAAATGCTGGATGGCAATAATCCATTACACAAAGTGTATATTGATTATGTACAAGCTAGGGGGATAAATTATAATGAGTATCCGTTCTTAATAACACCTAATCTAAAAGGTCGTTATGCAAATAGAATAATTATCCCCTACACTTACAAGAATAAAATTGTTGGTCACACTAGCAGATTCTTAGATAATAAAATACCAAAATACATTAATGAACAACAAGCTGGATATGTATTTAATATTGATATACAGAAACCTGAATGGCAAGTATGTATATTAACTGAAGGTATATTTGACGCATTAAGTATTGATGGTATAGCAATCATGCATGATGATATAAGTAATGAACAAGCACAATTAATTGCATCATTAAATAAACAAATTATTGTAGTTCCTGATAGAGATAAGACAGGGTTAAAGTTATGTGATAGAGCATTAGAATTAGGATATAGTGTTAGTTTACCTAATTGGGAACCGGATATAAAAGATGTCAATGATGCTGTTGTAAGATATGGTAAATTAGCAACGTTATTAAGCATTTTACAAAGTGCTACAATGAGCAAAATAAAAATAGAAATACAGAGGAAGAAAATTGAGAAAACAATCGGATAATAAAGAATATACTGTAGAATTGCAGAAGTTGTTTTTACAAATGATGATTACTAATTCCGAGTTATACACTAGAGTTATGAACATTATGAACGCTGAAAACTTTGACAAAAGTTTGCGTCCTGTAGCAGAACTATTTAAAGAGCATACAACTAAGTATAGTGTATTACCTGACAGTACACAGATTAAAGCATTGACTGGGCAAGACATTGAAGTTATCCCTGAATTGTTGCAGGGGCATTATGATTGGTTCTTTGAAGAATTTGAAAGTTTTACTAAACGACAAGAGTTAGAACGAGCTATTCTAAAAAGTGCCGACTTACTTGAAAAAGGTGATTTTGGCCCTGTTGAAAAACTGATTAAAGATGCTGTACAAATTAGTTTACAGAAAGACATGGGTACAGATTACTTTGCTGATCCAGCCGGTCGTATTAACAAATACTTTAATAGTGGTGGACAAGTTAGTACAGGCTGGCCTCAGATGGATAAGATATTGTATGGTGGCATGAGTCGCGGAGAATTGAATATTTTTGCAGGCGGTTCTGGTTCAGGTAAAAGTCTTGTTATGATGAACATTGCATTGAACTGGTTGCAAGCAGGAATGAGCGGGGTATATGTTACATTAGAATTGAGTGAAGAACTTACTAGTTTGCGTACTGATGCAATGTTAACTAATATGGGTACAAGAGATATTCGTAAAGATATTGGATCAACTGAACTTAAAGTTAAGATGGTTGGTAAGAAAGCAGGACAGTATCGTGTTAAGGGATTGCCCGCACAAAGTAATGTAAATGACATTCGTGCTTACTTGAAAGAGGTACAAATACAAACAGGTATAAAAATTGATTTTGTAATGATTGATTATTTGGATCTAGTGATGCCGGTATCAGTTAAAGTTAATCCCAATGACCAGTTTATAAAAGACAAATATGTTGCTGAAGAATTACGTAATTTATCCAAAGAGATGGGTATATTGATGGTTACAGCTAGTCAGTTAAATCGTAGTGCAGTTGATGAAATTGAGTTTGATCACAGTCATATTGCAGGTGGTATTAGTAAAATTAATACAGCAGATAATGTGTTTGGTATCTTTACAAGTCGTAGTATGCGAGAACGCGGTAAGTATCAGATTCAATGTATGAAAAGTCGTAGTTCAACTGGGGTAGGAATGAAAATTGATTTAGAATATAATATTGAAACTATGCGTATTAGTGACAACGGGGGTGATGGTGAAGATAGTTATAGACCGCAACCTAGTGCTACTGATATTATGAGTAAGTTAAAGCCACAATCTACACTACAATCAACAGAGCCTATCATAGACCAGACTACAGGAGAAATTTTAGTACCTGAAAACAAGAAAATTGTAGTAGATGTACAGGGTTCAAAACTTAAAAGTTTGCTTAATAGTTTAAAGAAATAAACCGTAAAATAGATAAATACTATTAGGAAATTAATATGCAAAAACAAACTCGCAGCCTTCTACAGGAATTGGAAGCTATCGGCAATAATCGTGATACAAGTCATGTTATTGAGAGTAGAGCCCACAATATCATTACCAGTGCTATTAATTTATTAGAAATGATTAATAGGAACTATCCTAAAGAACAGGCAGAAATATTAGAAAGAAAACTGCTTGGGGCGATTAAATCCCGTGACCAAGGCAAGTTTTCCAAATCAATAAAAAAGAACAGCGACAAAGAGCAGTTATGAATTTATCAGAGGAATTAGCATTACTTAAATCTAAGATTGACACATTATCTATTAATGAAGATAAAGGTCATTTAGACCATCCTGAGGATTTAATCTTTTTAGGTGGAAGTGAGGGTGCTAATCGTGCGGTACAATCTACTGTTGCTACAGTTAATAATCCAGCTACAGTTACAATTAAATGGGATGGGTATCCTGCATTGATATTTGGGCGTAATAGTTCAGGTAAGTTTAGTATTATGGACAAGCATATGTTCAACAAGAAAGACGGCACAGGACGACAAGTATTCAGTCCCGAACAATTTGTACAATATGACCAATCACGTGGGGTAGAGCGTGATAGTTTATGGCCTATTATTAATGAGATATGGCCAGGATTAGAAAAAGCTAGCAAAGGTGCTAAAGGATATTATTGGGGTGATTTGTTATTTCATCAACCGTTAAAAGACCAAAATGGAAGTTATGTTTTTAAAGCTAATCCTAATGGTATTACTTATAAAGTAGAAGTTAATAGTCCAGTTGGAAAATTGATGGGTGGAAAACGTGCTGGAATTGCAGTACATCAATATATTGATTCTAATGCTATGACAACAGATGAAGCAGTAACATTGAATGGTAATATAGGACAATTAAAGAATAATAGTGATGTTGCTATTGTTCCTAGTGCTATGCCAACAGCACCTAAGCTTAAGATAGATACAACATTAGTAAAGAATGCACAAAATGCAATTAAGAAATATGGTCCTGCAGTAGATCAATTAATGAATAGTGCACCTCAAGCACGGAATACATTTAATCAATTGTTTACAGTGTATATTAATAAAAAGATTGTTGCTGGTGATTTAAACAATTTAGCTAACGGGTTCATGGATTTTGTAGAATCTAGACCTATGACAGAAAGAATGAAAGCTAAGATAGCTGAACATTTAAATCAAAACAAAGATGCTATTATAGGTGCTTTTACTATATGGTCTGCACTATACACCCTTAAAATGTCTGTGGTCAATCAATTGAATAAAGCCGCAGAAGTTAGCCCTGTTAAAGGATATTTACAAGATGGAACTGAAACTCATGAAGGTTTTGTTGCAAATGGCTTAAAATTTGTAGATAGAATGGGTTTTAGTCGTCAAAATCTATCCAATAGATAAGCCCAAAACCAACATTTTTTGTTACCAGGCATAAATAATAGTAGAGCTATATGCTCACAAACTTAAAGGAAATTTATCATGGCACAATTTACACGTGTAAACGGCGACTTCTTACCAGTCATTAACTATGACGCACCAGACTATACAAACAGCGGTGTTAACGCAGTTACTTCTGGAGCTACAGTTCAACCACAAGGTCCAAAATTGGACTTCTTCACTGTTACCTTCACTGGTGCATTGACAACAACTCAATTGAACGTAGCAGTTCAAACTATTCAACAATTAGCTACAATCTATATGTATGAGTACACAGATACAACTGATGACACATTGGCTGTTGCTGTTTACCCAGTTGGCGCATGGACAACTACATCTTTAGATGCAGCTTTGACAACTGCTGTTGAAGGTTGTACAGTTGCCGCTTCTGCAACATTTACAGGTTAATCTTTAACTTGAATAAAAAGGCCCGAGAAATTCTCGGGTTTTTTTACCTCTATTAAATAGTAATATGAGTTTTACTATTACTTGCTACACACTATTTGATATTACCCCTACCGGTATAACGAATAGGCATCGTCCGGTAGTTGATGAAGAAGTACCAAATTGGCTACAAAAAAGAAACACACAATGTAATTTTGATACAGTGATACAATCAATCTCATTAAGAAGTCAGCCTGATGTTACTAGAAATCCAGAAAAAATACAAATACGATTTGATGAATTTACTAACTTTGGATTTTTATATCAACAAATTGAAAATGAAAATTATGATTGTTGGTCATTTGATTTTGATATTCAACACCCTAGTGTTTTTAATGACGGAATAAATGAATTAGGATCATTGTACAGTGATTGTGATACAGTTCCTATGATTAAAACTGATACTGCTTGGGATAAACTTCCGGCATTTTTAGATACAAGTGATGAACTTAGAAATATATATTTTAAAGTAGTAAATTATGGTTAAACGTAATAATCCAGAAAAACAATTAGAAAAGTTAATGAAATCTGACTTTATTGATAAGTTAGAAGATGTTATTATTTTTCAAAACACTGATGGTAGCTATGAATTATTCAATACATATTATATCAATAAAACAGTAAAAAATGAATATATCGTTACAATGACAACTACATTTACTACACATACATTTAATGAACTAAAACACGCTGTAGCCTGGTGTACTTATGATAAACGAAATCTATTATATCAAGCTGAAAGGATACTATTATTAGATAACCTGCTAGCAGGGTTAGATGTTGATATATCATTGCATACTAAAATATTTAAAAATACTAAAAATTCCAATGATAAATTGATTTTTTTAGCCAAATTAAGTGAAGATAAATTGAAAAAGAAGCTGATTACTGATGAATTGTATACTTATATTAACGATTCTAAGCGTTGGCAGAACAACAGATTTAACAGAAAACCCGTACAATAAAACAAAAAAGATAAATACTTTATATTAGTCTTGGAATATAACTATGAAACTAACTGAATTTGACAACAAAAAAATATCAACTGCTAAACAAGCGTTGAATGAACACTATTCTCTTCCGTTCAATACAAAGAGAATGACCATTACGGAAACTAAGTCTATGCTTAGTAAAGTTCGTGGATTGATTAATGAAACTAAATCATCTGCTGAATTTTATCAAAGCCAAACTAGTCCTTCGTATATGAAACTAGTATTTATGGAACAAGCATTAGCTGACCATTTTAACTATCTGCAATCACTACCCAAAACTCGTATCGTTGTAGAAAACGAAGAAGTTGAAAAGTCACAGGTTGTTCTTGCAGCCCAAGATATGGTAGACCAAATACAGAAAATGGTTGAAGAAGTATCTGATATGCTAGTTAAAGAATTACCAGCATTAACATCAGGTGTTCAAAGCGAGATTGGTGTGAATGAGAGTGAAACATTCAACCAACAAGTTACAGAAGCATTGACTTCAGTACAAGCCGCATTGACACAAAGTAAAGGTACAATGCAATCTGCATTAAATGGTATTACTGGTCAAGGTGGTGATATGATGGGTGGTAACCCTGCTGATAATGCATTTGGTGATGATTCGGATGATATGTCTGCTGATTTAGATATGGATATGTCTGCTGATGTAGACGGTGATGAATTCAGCGTTGATGATGACATATCAGTTGAAGAACCAGATGAAGAAATGCCTGTAGCAGGCGCTGGCCGCGCAAAGAGATAATGTTCTTATTTGAGCTTGAAAATCCGAATCCACTATTAGTACGATTAGTTGCTGTAACAAGTCAGTTAACTAGTGATATTGATAGTGGTGCCGAACATTCGGATTGGACAGTTGATGAGTTATTACAATATTATAAAGATAATGATATCATATTAGCCAAAGAAGATTTGTATAATATGATTAAAAAGCCACCATTAAAGAATAAAATTTCAAATATTCAAGGTGATAAGGTTATATTTAAAGGTCAAGAAACACCTATTGAACCGGAAGAAGAAGATAGTAAAAAAGTTGTCAAACAAATGGCACGTAAAGCAATGAAGTAAGATGATTACGATCACCGAAAAAGCTTCCAATAAAATAAAACAAATAATAACAAAACGTGGTAAAGGTCTAGGAATACGAATAGGCGTCAAGACCACTGGTTGTAGTGGATTAGCATATGTACTTGAATATGTTGATGAATATAAATCTGATGAATCTATCATAAATTATGCACAACCAGAATTTATTGTATTAGTAGATAAGAAACATGATGTATACTTAAAAAATATGACAGTAGATTATGTGCGTAATGGGTTAAATGAAGGTTTTGAATTTAGTAACCCGAATGAACGTGATAGATGTGGTTGTGGGGAAAGTTTCCGAGTTTAACCTAAACGTTTGAATTACATTATAAAATATATTATAATAGCTAAATGTACATACCAAACAAATATAATTACGTTCCCATGAGCCGTGTAGAGATTGACGGCAAACGAAGATACGCTACACCTGATGGTGAGAAATTACCCAGTGTTACAACAATCTTAGATGCTACTAAAAGTGAAGAATCTAAGAAAGCATTACAAGAATGGCGTAAACGTGTAGGTGTCCAGAAAGCACAAGAAATTACAACAGAAGCCGCAGGTCGTGGAACACGAATGCACAAGTGGCTTGAAGATTATATTAAGACAGGAATACTCAATGAGCCCGGAAGCAATCCGTATAGCCAGCAAAGCCATAAAATGGCCCAATCAATCATTAATCAAGGTCTTAGTAAATGCAATGAATATTGGGGTACAGAAGTTCCTCTTTATTATCCGAAAATTTATGCAGGGACGACAGACTTAGTAGGAATACATGACGGTGATGAAGCTATCATGGATCACAAACAAACAAATAAGCCTAAAAAGCGTGAATGGATTGACGATTACTTTGTTCAATTAGCCGCTTATGCTAATGCTCATAATGAAGTACACGGTACAAAAATACGTAAAGGTGTCATTTTCATGTGTTCTGCTGATAATCTATATCAGGAATTCATATTAGAAGGATCTGATTTTGACAAGTATAGTGATATTTGGTTTAAACGTGTAGAGAAATATTACATGAGCTTTCTGTAAGAAATAATGATAAATAAGTGTAAATCTTCAAAGAATTACACTTATGGCCATTATACAGATATCTAAAATTCAACAACGTTCAGGTAACCTTGTAGACCTGCCACAATTAGACGAAGCACAATTTGGCTTTGCACAAGATGCTAGCCGATTGTTCATTGGTAAAACTACTGGAAATGCAGAAAACATTGAAGTATTAACTGCATATTCAAATATTACCTTTAGTCAAATTGAAGGATCATATGGTAACCTTAATATTAATATTTCTAATTCTAATGTTGCCGCTAATAGTGTAGGACAAGTATTAGCATTTGACGGTAACAATTGGATTAACGCCGGTGCAAATGCCGGTGGCCTAATAAATTTAGGCGATGTAGCTAATCTTAAAATTGGTGGCGCAGGCGGTATTGGTTATATTTTAGAAACAGATGGTTTAGGTAACTTAAGCTGGACTCCAAAAGGAACGTTATATACAAAAATTATAGGATTGTCTAATGCAACTCCTATTGTGATGACAGTAGCCAATACCGTTCCTTACACTAATCAACAATCTATTACAATAAGCGGTGTAAATGGTGCAAGCAATACTATTGTTAACGGTAACCAATTTTACGTTAAGTTAGCTAGCAATTATCCTGTAACAGGAAACGTAACATTATATTCTGATGCCTTATTAACAGTTCCAGTTAACGGTACAGGCTTAACATATACAAATTCTCCAAATGCTATTGCTACATCAATTATTGGTGGAGGTAGTGGTATAGGAACTCCCGGTGGTTCAAATACATGTGTTCAATTTAATGAATCCGGTACATTTGCCGGTAATGCTGGTTTCACTTTTAACAATCTTACCGGTGTATTAGCAGTACCGGGTAATATTACTGCACCTAATGCAAGTTTAGGCAATGCGGTAACAGCTAATTTCTTTATTGGTAATTTTTATGGTACAGCTAATCTAGCTACATTTGCAACTACAGCCAATAGTGTAGCCGGTGCTAATGTATCAGGTGCGGTGTCTTTTGCAACTACAGCCAATAGTGTAGCCGGTTCTAACGTATCAGGTGCGGTGTCTTTTGCAACTACAGCTAATAGTGTAGCAGGTGCTAATGTATCAGGTGCTGTGGCTTTAGCAACTAGTTCTAATGGGGTAGATGGTGCTAATGTTAGTGGGACCGTAGCGCAAGCAACAACAGTAATGGGAGCAACACAAAATAATATTACTACACTCGGGGCGTTAACAACCCTAAGTACAGGGTCTAACATAACCGCAGGTTCTATTACAGGTAATTGGACATTAACTAGTGGTTCAACTTTACAAGCAACATACGCCGACTTAGCAGAATATTATGTAGCAGATAAACCTTATAAACCTGGTACTGTATTAGCATTTGGTGGTGATAAAGAAGTTACAATAGCAGAAGATGCTACTACCCGTGTTGCAGGTATTGTTTCAACTAACCCAGCATATGTATTGAATACCTCATGTGAAGGTGAGCATACTGTTATATTAGCATTACAAGGTCGTGTACCATGTAAGGTTCGTGGCAATATTAAAAAGGGTGATATGTTAATAAGTGCAGGTAACGGGTTTGCTCGTCCTACACTAGTACCGTCAATAGGCACAGTAATTGGTAAATCATTAGAAAACTTTGATGGTGTAGAAGGTATAATTGAAGTAGCAGTCGGTAGACTTTAAAATAATAGGAAAAATAAAATGGCAGCAGTAATTTACACAGCAAATGGAACAAGTCAAAGAACGTCAGCCGCTACTACGGACAAGGTTCGTATTTCTACAACAACATCAGCTATTGCAATAGCAGTAGGCAATTCAAGTGTCACAGCCAATTTAACAGCTTGCGAAATTATACCAGCAAACACAGTAGATAATAGTTTTATAGTAGGACAAGGTAATTATATTGCTTATATTAATGTTGCAGGTACTGCCGGTGCATTTAGTATTACTGATTTAGGTGCAAATCACGCAAACACAGGTACTGAATAATATACTTTTTAGATAAATACATCATACACTCTCAATTCGGAGAGTTTATGCAGTAACCCACTGCGTAGCGGCTAGAACCCGCACATAACATTAAGGAAAAACAAATGGGACGTCCTCTAAAAATCGCAAAGGCGCAAGCCATATTAACAATCACGGCTACAAATGCAACAACTGAAGAAGTAACGGTTTCTCAAAACCTCTCAACTTTGGGTGTTATCAAAGGTATGCCATTTATTCCAGCAAGTACAACAGGTGGCTTAACTGCTAACACAACTTACTGGATTTTAAATGTAACAAGTAACACAACTTTTACAGTATCTGCAACAGAACTAAGTGCAAATCCAACATATACTCCAGTTAACTTGAGTGGTACATCTGGTACAACAGTATCAACTTCAGTTGGTGTAGTTGATGCATATTTCAACAATCCAAACGGTGGTGTTGGTTTCCCAACAACAAACAGCAATACATACTCTGTCGTTGGTGGTAACACAGCAATCATTGGCCCACAGGTTCTACCACGTGTTGCTATTGGTATTAATGGTACAGGTACATTGTATTCTGCCACAAATACTGCATATGTAACTGGTATTGGTACTGATTTAGCCAATACATTAAGTGTTGGTTCTGCTATTCAAGTAGCAAGTGCAAACATTAACGGTAGCACAGATTACACCACTATAGGTTTTGCTAACGCAGTTCCTGGGTTAACAACAGTTGCTGTTGCTAATACACAAAATACAGGTAACATCATTGGTACTTCAGGTAATGCTCAGACATTGCTTGCTAATGGTACAGTAAGATTTACTGCTAATTTGGGCGGTTTAGTTTCTGGACAAGTTTATTTTGTTAAAGCAATTGCTAATGCATCCGCATTCACTGTATCTAACACATTAGGTGGTGCAGAAGTTGCTCTATCAAATGCTACTGGTACACCAAATGCACAGCAAGACGTAGTTCAACTAGTTGCAAATGCATCCGTTGCATCAACAGGAGCCGCATTCGTTTATGCAGATGATGAAGCAGGTTTTATTGTTCGTCAAAAAGGTAAACAGAAGTATCTAGTAACAGGTGGAACAACTGGTTTAACATCACAATGTTTATTGGCTAACGTTGCTAATACAGCATTGACACCAAACACAATGCGTATTCTTGCTACATATGCTAACAGTGCTACTCAAACAGTTCAGAGTCTATCTGATCACACAGGCGAGTTGTTTACTGCTACATCTGGTCCAATTGCTACAGGTAACATTGTTCTTGCTAATGCTACACCAGTATATGTAACATTCAATACTGCGGCAGATGCTAATGCAGATGCAGGTCAACCTTACTCATTAGTAACTATTGCTAATGCTTAATTATGACAACTGGTAGAACTATTAAAATGCCAAAAACCGAAACTGATATCGCTGTACTTCAAATTCAAGTTAAAAATATTGAACAAGATGTCAGCGAGATCAAAACTAGCCTTAAAGAAATGCATGAATGTCTTGACCGTAACGCAACTGAAACTAGAGAACTTCTAACTAATATGCGTAACGAAGATATGTTTGCTCATAAAGAACTAGGAGCAAAAGTTTCTGCTTTAGAAAAGTGGAGATGGATGCTGATGGGTGCAGGTATCGTATTAGGATCACTAGGATTTGATATGATAACAAAACTACTAAAATAAAAAAAGAGACTTAGGTCTCTTTTTTTGTAAGTGCTTTTAATTTTTTCTGTACAACATCAAAGTTTACAGTACTAAATAATCCAGGATGTAATGGTTTAGGATATTGATTATCACCTACCCAAGCATAACCACAATGTTCATCATTTAATATTGGAGTAAATTCTTCATCTATTTTGCAAAAAAATGTATGATATGTAAATGTATTATTTACAAACTTTTGTATAGGTACTAGTTTTGCATTTTCTGGAAAGTATCTAATTTCTTCAATACATTCTCTTTCAATACCTACAAGTAATGTTTCACCATTTTCTATTTTACCACCTGGAATGCCCCAGTTGCCCGGATTTTTATTGTCCGTTCTAAGTAGGTATAAGAATCGTTGTGTGTTTTTAGCGTAAAAGAAAACGCCTGCGGAGATATTGTTCATGTGCTATGAAAGTATAGCATAAAGTAATTTAAATTACAATACTATAATCACCCTGATCATAAAACCCTTCCCAACTTTTCATCCATACATCTTCTGTATTAACATAACGATACTGTATGCTGGTTGTCAAATTGGTAACATATTCTACAGTAGTAGCTTGGGCACTATTAAATGATACAAACCATTCTCCTGTACCACCATCATATTCAATAATATCATTAGCATATGCTACAACATTACCCCATGCAATAGTTGTATCACCTTCATGGCCAATGTTATCTACAATAAGATATCTCATTCCATTTTCTGCGGGAGGTAACCCTGCATTTGGTCCAGTGACTAGTGGGTTAATCACGCTGTCTACAGGATCCAATGTATTTTGGGGCAGGGTATCTGGGTCAATATCATATATCAATAATCTATCATCAACTGGATCGGGTACAATAGTACCAACAATCTCTGTATCCATAAACGGATTCTGTAACCATATCTGACTAATGCCGGGTCTCAATGTTCCGTATACATTTAATAAAGCCGACCAATATAAACTTGTGTTAGGGTTAGGAGGTAAATCTAAATCTTCATTGCTTGGATAGAAGTCCTGATTAGCCGGTAATAATTGTAAACTGTTACCAATCAATAATAACTTATAACCGTATGGTGTAATCTTTTGTCTAGTACCTAATAATAAATCGTCATTCTGAATATCATCAAGTGCTTTACCAGAAAATATACTAGCAATAATCTTTTCAATAACGCCCATTTTTTTAAGTTTAGCCGCATTGCTAATCCATATTGGCATATAGAATTTCCAACTCAATACATCAATCGGATTACCTGTACCTTGTGGAATAGTACGACTACTAAAAGTTAAACCATCTTGGTAAACAACACTTAAACTAGTCCAATCAATAAAGTTATCAGTACTTTGTATCTCTAATGAAGGATTGAATAGTGTGCCTAATTGTTCAATCAATTGTAATTTTTGATTATAGTTAGTTGTCCAAAAATCTACACTCATACGTAATGTATAGGGTACTGGCATTAATCTTTCTACAGTAAATGCTTGCCCTTGTACAGTTTCATATTGCTGTGTCTCTGCATTATAGCTACGTTGGCGAACTTGAATCTTATCAATAAAGGTAGGATCTTGTGTTCGTCTTTGGTCATATTCTAGACCAGTAATATAATATGTAATTAATGGAGCACTAGGTAAATTACTAGCACTATTGTTAGCAATGATAGTACTTGCTTGACGACTACTATCACCATACATAACTGGTACACGAACTAATATTTCATTACCATTAGGATCTTTTCCTTTAGTAACATACCAATTACTAAAGATTTTTCCAAATTGAATTAGAAATCTGCGTACCTGATTATCGTAGAAAAATTGTGCCATTTATTAAATTACCGGTGGAATTGAGTCTGGTGCTATTGTCAAAATAGTTGACAGAGCTTGTTTCTGTGGAATCTCTGTTCCACTAGTTGTTACTGTAACGTTACTGTTATTTATGAAGCTTGATTGTTGTGACAAATCTTGTTCAGTAAATCCTGTTTCTGTTCTTACGTTCTTAGATATACGAACCCATAATCTTCCGTCCCAACGATAGAGAATTTGCGGTAGATAATCTGTACGTAAGAAATATGCACCAACTTGAGGATTCTGTGGGAAACTAATGCCTGCTCCTGTTGGGAATCCATTTGGTGCTTCACCTGTGCCATCTAAGTAACCAGTAGTATATCCAAAACTTCTTGGACTACTACGTGCAATATATTGGAATCTAGGATCAGCATCAGCACGATAATCCATAGTGTTTGGGCCATATGGTTCTGTGCCTGTAAAATTAGGTGCTACAGGATTTTGATCTGCAAACGCATATGTATTATCAGATGTACCATAAGGCCCAGTTATAGGTCCTGTGGGTAAAGCAGTTAACACTATTTCATTTTCAACAGGTCCTGAACCATTGCCTATTAGGGTTGGCGCAATTGATGATATTTCTAAGTTTATTTGTCTAGCAACTTGTAATGGATCCACTAACGTATCTACCGTCATATCCCAAATACTTTTTACAGTTGCTTTTGAAATACGTAATACAGGACTTGCATTTTTGTACATTGGACTACGCACTATTGAAACTACTCCGGTAGCTACTTCAGGTGCACCGTTATTATTTGCAAGAATGTTTATAGGAGGGGCTGGCTGATTATATTTACCTGATAATTCTGTATTAGTTTCATATTCACCATATGTAGGTACAATATATAAATTATTTCTGTCATAACCTGCTTTAGGAACTAATCTACTTGCTTCATCTAATATAGCATTATTGATTTGTAAATTCTTATTATATGTAGCAAGAATATCTTTAAGATTCTGATTAGGATCTAATTCCCAATAACTAGTATTAGTTCCCGGTAATATTCCAATTGGCACTTCTTGTTTAGTAATATAATTTTTATCACCATATGTAATAACATAACCGGCTGGATATGTTTTATCGGCTTCCCATAATCCAAGATAATTATCCTGATTAATTGGTTCAGATAATATCTGACTAAATTCTTCACTATCAACTAATGGTTCACATTTAATACGCCATAAATGCGGATACCAAGTAGGACTAAATCCTTCACTAGCAAAATTACCATCTGTTATTTGATAAAATCTCTTTAATGCTACCGGAATAGTTTCTTTTAATGGATTATAATCTAATAAGTGAGGTAATTCTAATACATCACCCACCATTAACTTACGACCAACTAAATCAATCATATCATTATAATGAACAGTAATAAAGATAATGTCGTTATTTAAAAATAAACCAAATTGACTTAAATCAAAATCTAGATTTTGTACATTATAATGACCACGCAATCTATAAATGTTAGGGTCATATGTTCTATCTCTATTCTCTAAAAATAGTAAATCCTGTATATTAGTAGGATCTAATGAGTCATATTCAGGTTGTGTATAATCAATACTAGGTCCTTGATTAGTTGGACCTAAATATTTATGAATATATAAATCAGTGGCACCAACAGTAAACATCTCTGATATGGTTCTATCAAAGAAACGATAATCGTTTGATTTTGTCGGGTGATATAATGAGAGTCTAGGCATATCTATTATTTATCGTTTATATGTCATCCGTTAAATAGCTGTAGAAATGGTTAATTTTAAGGTTGACAACAAATGGAATATCTGCTATAATACACAAATGCGCTATAAATTTAGGAGAAACTAATGGCAACACGTAAACCCATAAAGAAAGTCATTAAAGCTAGTGATTATTCACAGGTTAAGACACTTAACCCCAAAGACCCGGATACAGAATATTTAGGCCCTGAACCTATGTTTGCCGTACAGCCTGATCCAGATAGACGCCGAGTTGCACTTATGCGTAGTTTTACATGGTATGGTCGTTTTTATGGTAAAAAAGATGCTAAAGAATTCTTAGCACAATACTTAGACCTACGTGAACGATCACAAGAGGCTAAAATCATGCGTAAGATTGATGAGAAAGAATGTATCAATACACTATGCTGGTTGGCACGTATGGAGTTACGTGGTCTAGAACTATCTGAAACAGAATCAGATACATTACAAAATGAAATTAAACGTTTATTAGAATCAGTACATAAGCCACAATTAATTGAGCAATCAGCAACTGGTGCGCCCGAAGCACCAACAAGACCTAACATTCAGGATATCTTAAAAGATAAAGCACGTGAAGCCGGTGGTGAACTGGAAGGATTGTTTGATGAATATATTACATCAGGTGCTGGATCTAAACATACATTACGACCAATTGATGAAGTGGCTAAAAAGAATGTGATGCCACAACATATCAATTTGTTGACCGAAGTTTGGAAAAAGAAACTGAATGAAATTGAAGAAGTTATTAAAGGTAATGATAGTCAATTAGTGCAGGGTTATCAACATCTAACAAAAACACAATTGAAAAACATTGTAAAGTTTATTGAATTGGTCATCAATGATTTGAACAGTTACATTAGTGTTAAGAAAGCCGCTAAAGCTCCTAGGGCACGTAAGGCAGTACCAGTAGAGAAACAAGTAGCAAAACTTAAGTATCTTAAAACATTCAAAGATACTGCAAGTAAACTTGATTTAGTAAGTATTAGTCCTATCAAGCTTCATGGTGCAAGTGAAGCTTGGGTATATGATACTGCAAAGCGTAAATTACATCATTATATTGCTGATGAGTATAGCAAAACATTTACAGTTAAAGGTAGCACTTTGTTAGGTTTTGATACAGCACAAAGTGAAGTTAAAACATTGCGTAAGCCGGGCGAACAGATTAAAGAAGTTATGGGTAGCAAGCCAGCCGCACGTAAATACTTTAAAGATATTAAAGCAGTTAGCACAACACCTAATGGTCGCTTTAATGAATCAATGATTATCCTGCGATGTTTTTGATTTATGCGGGCCCCTAGGACCTCTCATCTTTGCTATAGATTCTTCACTGTGTTTGAATTTACCCTTCATAGGTGAAGTACCTCGTTTAGGACTAATTCTTTTGAATGCGAGAGTCCCACGAGGCCCCTTCATATTAGATTTATGTTCTTCTGAAAAGGTTTTTCCTAGCTTAGATTCACTAATCTTTTTACACCACTCATCATCAAATACTCGTCCGGTTAGTTTTTCACTAAGTAACTTTTTAGTGTCCTCATTATGTTTTCTTCCCTTGTTTAGTTGTTTACCAAAGTGTCCATTTTTAGAACCTGTACAACCAGGATGGCCAACAGGAGCACCATCAGCTCCGTTTTCTTCAATTAAATTGGCCCAATGAACCGAGTTGACAATATTATTATCCTTTGAGAATTTTAACGCAAACAATGTACATTCATCCAATGATTGAAATTCCCAAACCTTTAAAGTTTTGATATACTCGGTGCCGTGTTTTTTTATATGGCGTTGCCAATGTTTACCGGATCCGTGATATCTACGAACGTTCCGAGTTGTTTTACCGAAGTATTTTAATCTGGTTTTTGTATGAATTTTTATATACAAATAAATAGTCATGCTGGCGCCCCTTTTCAAAATGACAGCGTTAGAGTCTCTGGGTTTGTGGTGAACCGCGAGAGACATTTTTGTTGACACACAAATTATTTTGTGTTATACTTATTTATCATAACATGATTATATTGAAAGCATTTTAAGGAGATATTATGGAAATAAAAGAATTTACAGTTAAAGATAATGAAGCTTTTAGATTGCGTGTAAAGCAATGGAGAGCTATTAATCCCAGTGACCTCTATGCAGTTGAGTTTATTCAGGAAACAAAAGATAAAAAAGGTGATGTTGACATGAGTTCAACCTACAGTTTTTATATGAGTGAAAATGAGTTAGAATCACTTGCTAAAGGTTTGTACGGATTGATTGGAAAATAATGTCACAAAACATTGATTTAAACAAATACAAAGATTTTGTAGAAGCCGTGACAAGTAAAGCAAGCAATGATTTAACAACCTTCATGGATCGTTGTGATGAACTTGATAGTAATTATATTGGTGATGGAGTACATGGTCCTGATATCAATGTACCATTGTTATTGACTGCTTGTTTAGGATTAGCGGCTGAAGGTGGTGAGTTTATTGAAGTGCCCAAGAAGATGTTTTTTCAGGGTAAACCATTGACTGAAGCTGAAGTATTTCATTTGAAGCGTGAGCTAGGTGACGTTATGTGGTATTGGATTAATGCTTGTCGTGCGTTGAATTTAGATCCAAATGAAGTTATTGCCGAGAATGTTCGTAAGTTAGAGAGTAGATATCCTGGTGGTAGTTTTGATGCGTTTTATAGTGAGAATCGCAAAAAGGGTGATATCTGATAAATATGTTAAAGGATAACATATTATGGATATCGGACAAGGAATAACATTTGGGCAGGGCGTAAGAATTACACCACAGCCTCCTCCCTCAAGCAAAGCTATTTTTGGATATGGCTACACAAATACTCCGGTATCAATAACAAACCTAGTATCAATTATAGGTGTTGTTGCTACTGATACGACAGGTGTAGGTACAGTTAGAAGTCAACTTGCAGCCGCAGGTTATGGTACTGATAAAGCTATATTTGGATATGGGGCAGATGTTGGAGCAACTCCACTTTCAATGACTAACAAGGTATCAAACACCGGGGTAGTAGCCACTGATACCAGTGGTGTAGGCACTGCTAGAAGGAATCTAGCAGCCGCAGGTTATGGAACAGACACCGCTATTTTTGGATATGGTCAAAATTCTTCTGATACTAGAGTATCAATGACCAATTTAGTTTCAAATACAGGTGTTGTTGCTACTGATACCACAGGTGTAGGTACTCAAAGATTTAGTTTGGCGGCGGCAGGGTATGGTACAGATAAAGCTATTTTTGGATATGGATTCAATGGTTCTACCTATGTGTCAATGACTAATTTAGTATCAAACACAGGTGTTGTTGCTACTGATACTACGGGTGTTGGTACTACTAGACTAGGATTAGCGGCCGCCGGTTATGGTACTGATAAGGCTATTTTTGGTTATGGCAGTAGTTCGGGTGGTAAACAATCAATAACCAATCTAGTAAGTAACACAGGTGTTGTGGCCACTGATACTACAGGAGTCGGTACTGCTAGAAATAATCCAGCGGCAGCAGGTTATGGTTCAGGCACCGCCATATTTGGATACGGGATAACAGACGCTGCCAGAGTCTCACTAACTAACTTAGTAAGTAATACTGGTGTAGTAGCTACTGATACAACAGGCGTTGGTACTGGAAGGGATACATTAGCAGCCGCAAGTTACGGTTACGCATAATAGGTTACAAGACTATAGTATAAATACAATATTAAGGAATAATGTATGGCAATAATGATCACAGGTGGAGTAGTTTTTTCCGGAGGAGTGAGTATTATTCCACCTCCTGTGGTTACTTCCCCAAACGCAGGATGGTATGCTGGTGGATTTACTACTGCTCAAGTATCTTCGGTAAGTCGTAGTACATTTGCCACTGACACTGCAACGACAGTTACTCGCGGTTCATTAACATCTACTACATTTTTTGCCGCATCCGGTACCGGTACAAATACAGATGGATGGTATGGCGGAGGATACATTGCGCCTGCATCACCTAGATCCTCTGTAAATCGTATTACTTATGCAACCGATACAGCAACCGCAAGTTCAAGGGGTCCACTCGCAGCCAGTGGTTATGGAACAAGTGCAACAAGTGACGGTGCTACTTATGGATGGTGGGGAGGTAGTACTACCGGTTCAGTTTGGTCTTCTGTTGTAAGTAGAATAATATTTGCAACCGATACTGCTACTGCAACCGCACGTGGACCATTAACCGCAAGCAAGTCAGGGATAGGGGCAACAGGTAATACAAATGATGGTTGGTACGCAGGCGGAAGGACTTTGCCTAGTTATATATCTACTGTAGACCGAATTACATATGCAACTGACACTGCCTCTGCAGTTGCACGAGGTCCGTTAGCTGTAACTAGTAATAGAATGGCAGGGACGGTGACTGATATTAGTACATACGGTTGGTATGCTATAGGATACAACGGAGCAGTTGGAACTTCTTCTATGATACAACGTATTACATATGCAAATGATACAGCCATATCAGTTGCCCGTGGTCCATTGACTAGTGCAAAATATTATGGCGCGGCTACGAGTGACAATTCTACATATGGTTGGTTTGCTGGCGGACAACCCGGCCCTACATCAGGGATAAATCGTATTACTTTTGCAAACGATACAGCGACCGCAACAGATAGAGGTAATTTAGTTGCCGCTAGTTGGACCATAAGTTCTTCTTCAGGTATCCAATAACATTAAATGGTCTCTATGGCTGAACCTGATAAATACATTATACAGGTAAACAACTATGACTGCAAATATACTCTCAACACCCTCAGGTCTAACATTAGATGAATTAAAACAAGCTCTATTCCAAAACGTTAGATATCGTTTAGGTGACGGCATTATTGATTTAGAACTAGACCCACAACACTACGAAGCGGCATATAACTATGCCATCAAAGTTTATCGTCAAAGGGCACAAAATGCTACAGCAGAATCATATACTCTTTTTACAGTAGAAAAAAACGTAGATACTTATACACTTCCTAGTGAATTTATCAATGTACGTTCTATCTTTCGTAGAACAGTTGGTCTAGAAACAGGACCATCAAGTAGTTCATTTGATCCATTCAGTTCAGCTATTCTAAACACATATTTGCTAAACTATAACTATGCAGGTGGTATGGCAACATATGACTTCTATGCAGGTTATGTTGAACTAGCTGCCAGAATGTTTGGTGGATATGTTATCTATACATTTGATCCAGTTACTAAAGTATTGCGTATTGTGCGTGATCCAAAAGGATCCGGTGAACGTATATTGATTTGGGCTGATGTACAAAGAACACAAGAAGTATTATTACAAGATCCGGGTGCTGGCGTTTGGATTGGAGATTGGGTATTTGCTACATTAAAAGGTATCATTGGTGAAGCACGTGAGAAGTTTGCTAGTATTGCAGGCCCAGGTGGTGGCACAAGTTTGAATGGTGCGGCAATGAAGGCAGAAGCTAAACAACTTCAAGAACAATTGATACAAGAATTGAAAAACTACATAGATGGATCACAGCCCTTGACATGGATTCAAGGTTAAATTAACTTGGGTTTGAGGATAAGGCATAAATACAAGTATGAAAAACATACTTGCAACCATAATTGCTGAAGATACAAGTTATAATAAATCTGTAACTAGATATTTGAGTAAAACACATCCTGAATTATGGGATAAAATATTAGAAATAACCTCTTTTTTACCAAAAGATGCTAAACCTAAACAAAGAGTGTGGCATGTATTACATGAAAAATATTCCATAGAGTTATGTCCAATTACCGGAGAAGCATTGCGATGGAATGAAAAAGATTACAGAAGATTTGCGTCCATTGAAGCAAAAAATAAAGGTATCGGAAAGATAGTCAGTAGTGCAACTACTGGTAATCATTGGAGACAAAAAGATCCTAAAAAATCTATGCGAGCTAATGAAAAATTCTCAACAGGCTTTAAAAATGGTGAACATAAGCCATGGGAAGATCGCAATAGAGATTATGAAGCTAGCTTAGAAGCAGCCAGAAAAACTTGGATGGAAAAATATGGAGTTGATAATCCCTCTAAATGTCCTGCTATACGGCAAAAACTTTCTAAATCTGCAATCAGTAGATATTCAGGAGTAGATAGAACTCTGGAAGTAGAATATTATAACGCTGTTAAATTGGTCACTAATAAAAACTGGTATGAACATTTTTATGATATTAATCCTAATCGGTTGTCAAGAAGTAGAGACCTTCACTTAGATCACATTTACAGTATTAGTGAAGGATTCAAAAATAATATCCCGGCTGAAGTGATTGGGCATTGGACTAATCTAAGATTAATTCCAAAAATAGAAAATTCAAGTAAGGGTGCTAAATGTCATAAAATGTTAGAAGAATTATTTGAGGATTATAATAGGGCAAACTCTAATTGACATTACTATTAGTATATGTCATAATCAGCTTATGAAAAATAAAATTATAGGTGTGTGTGGCCTGATAGGTAGCGGCAAAGATACGATTGCCGACTATCTTTGCACATTTCACGGATTCAAACGTGTTAGTTTTGCGGCATCATTGAAAGATGCAGTAGCCAGTGTATTTGGTTGGAATAGAGAATACTTAGAAGGTTCTACTAAAACTAGTAGAGCTTGGCGAGAACAAAAAGATGAATGGTGGAGTAATCGTTTAGGTATGGAAATCACCCCACGATGGGTATTGCAATACTGGGGAACAGAAGTATGTCGTAACGGGTTTCATAAAGATATCTGGGTAGCAAGTGTAGAGAATAAGTTACGACAAACAGATGAGAATATTGTGATTACAGATTGTCGTTTTGCAAATGAAGTTAATTCTATTAAAAGTGTAGGTGGAATCACTATGCGAGTAAGCAGGGGTGAACGTCCGTTATGGTATAGTGCGGCAGTTGATTACAACAATGAACCTGAGGGTAGTGAACAAAGACAAAAAGCTATGGTAGAGTTAGCAAATTATGCTGTTCATGCCAGTGAATACTCTAGTATTGGGTTATTGTATGACCATTATATTGATAACAATGGCTCAATTGATGAGTTACATAAGCAAGTAAACTCAGTGGTCAACTTGTAAGTCTCCTCGTTTCCAAGTAACTTCTTTCTTTTTAACTACTTCCACACAGTTAAGACAGATACTACGTAAGTTAATTAAGTCAGCATTTTCTAAATTACCGTCAATATGAAAGACGGTAATTTGACTAGTGAATAGACTTTTGAAGCCGCATAAATCACATGCGGCTTTTTTCTTATAACCCTTAGTTTTCCATTTAGGAGTTCTAGGTTTAAGTTTATTTTTCTTTCTCCCACATTCATCACACATGCTTCTATAGTGTGTTATGCCTAGCCGTTTATAGTTAACAGCGCAGTGGTTCTTTCCGCAAGTATTGCATATAGGTCTCATAGTGTATTTACTCTAGGAACCTTCAAAGGCACGGTAACTAAGTCTTTTTAAAGGTATTTGATAAATATTAGTATGCAAACAGGTAGTAAACCTTAAAATTTTACATAAAGGAAATATAAAATGGCATTAACATCTCCAGGCGTAGAAGTATCAATCATTGACCAGAGTCAATATCTTCCAGCCCCAACGAATTCCGTACCACTTATTCTATTAGCAACAGCACAAAACAAAGCTGATGCATCTGGAACAGGTGTAGCAGCCGCAACAACGGCAGCCAACGCAAACAAACTATTCCAAGTAACAAGTCAACGAGACTTAGTAAACTTATATGGAACACCGTTCTTCTATACAACGACAAATGGTACACCAATTCAAGGTTATGAGTTAAATGAATATGGTTTATTAGCAGCCTACTCAACATTGGGTGTAACAAATCGTTGTTATGTATTACGTGCTGATATTGATTTAGCTAGTTTAGTTGGTCAGACAGGTCGTCCAACTGGCAATCCAGATAACGGTACATATTGGTTAGATAGTACATCAAGCACATGGGGTATATATCAATTTAACCAGACCACAGGTGAATTCACATTACAGACTCCTATTGTTATTACAAATACTAGTGATTTAACTTCAGGTATTCCAAATAACAGTATTGGTAATATTGGTGATTATGCAGTAAATGCATTACAAAGCACAAGTTATCCTTCTAACCAGTCAACTCAGACGTATTTTTATAAAACATCAAATAATGAATGGGCTGTATTAGATGATGAAAATTGGAGATTAGATATACCGGCCGTACAGGGGTCAAACTCAAATCCTACATTGACGGCTGGTAATACGTTTACTATTAGTATGTCAGGATTGTATTCAACAACTATTACAGTTCCGGCAGCATCTAGTAATACTGTAGCAGGTGTAGCCGCGTTAATTAATGGTTTAGGATGGGCGGGATTATCTGCAGAAGTACGTAGTGGTAAACTATGTATGTTCTCTAATCAATATTTAAATACCGGTACTCCTAGGATCGTTATTACAAATGGTACAGGTACTGCACTAGCTGATATGGGTATTGTAGCTGGTACATATAACCAACCGTCTGTACAATATGGTACTAGTGCTCAAATGCCATTATGGTCAGCTAATCAATCATCTCCTCGTCCTACAGGTTCTGTTTGGATTAAAGTAGGTTCAGCAGGTAATGGATTAAATCCAGTAATGTCAGTATTCAATGGTACTACACAAGTTTGGCAAAATAAAACTATAGGCTTGTACACTAGTGATTGGACAGCTTCTGCGGCTTTAGATGCAACCGGTGGTCAAGCAATCCCAGCTGGTACAATATATTCTCAATATAATTATGATTCGCAAACACCAGTAAGTCCTGTATATTTCTGGGAAAGAATCGCTACCGGACCAACAGTAGTAACAGGTACTAATACTAATCCTAATTTTACAAGTGGTCCATATTATATGAGAGTGTTTGCAAGTGTTCCAGGCAGTTCTTCACTATCTGGCCCTCATGCTTTTACATTAAATGATAGTAGTGATGCTACTGATTTTGTCACAGCTTGGCAAGCAGCCACTATACCATACACAACTGCTGTAGTAACAGCAGATGGCGCTATTCAACTAACACATACTACAGGTGGAGAAATTATTTTAAATGATACTGTAAATTCTTCATTTGTAGGTACTGGTGAGTCTAATGGTTTACTAGCAGAAGCAGGGTTTGCAATAGGTGATACTGGTGTAAAATACGGTACTTATGCTACTGGCTCCTTTACAAATGCACCACAATTATCTACTTCAGGTTCAGGAACTAGTGCAACTTTATCAGTTATTTCATATTACGGTCACTATACAATGTCTGGATCAGGTGTAACATCAGGTGGAAGTGGATACACTGTGGGTGATACTATTACTGTTTCAGGCGAAAGCTTAGGTGGTGCGGCAGGTACTAACAATTTAGTTGTAGAAGTTACAGCAGTCTCTGGTGGTGTTGTAACAGCAGTAACATATATCTCTGGTACACCTACAGTATCATATAGCGTACAATTAAGCAATTGGGTTGAATTCACTTACACTTCTAATGAAGGAGAACCAGCTGTTGCTCCTGCTAATGATACTAACTGGTTCTACAGTGTAGTAGACCAAGTTGATATTATGATTAATTATGCCGGTTCATGGTATGGTTACGGTAACAGAGATTATGATAGTAATGGTTTCCCACTACCAAGTGGTACAAACGAGACTGATCCAAACGGACCTATCATATCATCTAGTACACCTACTGTACAAAGTGATGGTACAGCATTAGTGTATGGTGATTTGTGGATTGATACTAGTGATTTAGAAAATTACCCAGTAATTAGTCGTTGGCAAAGTGTTAGCGGTATTGATCAGTGGGTATTGATAAATAATACGGATCAAACAGGTAGTACAGGTGTAGTATTTGCAGATGCACGTTGGTCTAGTAATCAAAATACTATTAGTCCAGTTGATGATCCTATACCAACAATCGTAAGTTTGTTAGCAAGTAACAATGTTGATTTAGATGCACCTGATCCAACATTATATCCATCTGGTATGTTGTTATTCAACACACGCCGTAGTGGTTATAATGTAAAACAGTACAGATCCAACTATTTTAATAACACAGATTTCCCAGATGAAACATTACCTACATATACTGATACTTGGGTAACAGTAAGTGGTAATCAAACAAATGGAAGTCCTTACATGGGTCGCAAAGCACAACGTGCAATGGTTGTACAATCATTGAATGCGGCAATTGCTACAAATACATCAATACGAGATGAAGATAACTTCTTTAATTTGTTAGCTACACCTAATTATCCAGAACTACAACCTGGTATGATAGCATTGAATTCAGATCGTGGTGAGACAGGTTATATCTTAGGTGATACACCGATGAGATTACCTGACAGTGCTACTGCAATTCAAGCTTGGGCCAATAACGAAGCTGGTGCAGCTAGTACAGGTGAAGAAGGATTAGTATCACGTAATACTTACATGGGTCTATTCTATCCAAGTGGATTAGCTACAGATTTAGCAGGTAATCAAGTAGCAGTTCCTGCATCATATATGATGTTACGTACATTCTTACGTAATGATACTATTGCTTATCCTTGGTTAGCGGCAGCTGGTACACGTCGTGGTACAATTGACAATGCATTAAGTATTGGTTATGTTGATAGTACTACTACTGAATTTATTCCAATTAAGACACGTTTAGGTATACGTGATGTATTGTATATCAACTTTATTAATCCATTAGTGTTCTTCACTGGTGTTGGTTTATTAAATTATGGTAACAAAACAAGCTTTAACAGTTCAAGTGCGTTAGATAGAACAAACGTTGCACGTTTAATTGCGTACATACGTAGACAATTAACATTGGCTGCAAGACCGTTTGTATTTGAACCTAATGATGCATTGACACGCAATCAAATCTCAGGTGTTGTAGAAACATTGATGGTTGATTTAGTTGCAAAACGCGGTCTATATGATTATCTTGTAGTTTGTGACGAAAGTAACAACACACCAGCAAGAATCGATAGAAATGAACTATGGATTGATGTTGCAGTTGAGCCAGTTAAGGCAGCTGAATTCATCTATATCCCGGTTCGTATATTGAACACAGGCGAGCTTGGTGGACAATAATAAAATATGATACCCCAAAAGGGGTATCTATTTATAAAGATAAATATTAATAACAGGAGAAAAAAATGGCAATAGCCTCACAATCATTGTTTAACATGACCGTAGCATCTGATAATGCTGGCGGAAATCAGGGCTTGCTAATGCCCAAACTACAGTATAGATTTAGAGTTAACTTTTTAAATTTAGGTACTAGTGCTTCTACAAACGAGTTGACTAAGCAAGTTATTGACGTAACTCGCCCATCAGTTAGTTTTGGTGAAATCAATATACCAATTTATAACTCTACTCTATATTTGGCAGGTAGACACGAATGGCAACCTCTAACTATCAATGTTAGAGATGATGCATCTGGTAGTGTTTCAAAATTAGTTGGTCAACAATTACAGAAACAAATGGACTTTGTTGAACAAGCATCAGCCGCTACAGGTCAAGATTATAAGTTCCAAACAAATATTGAAATACTAGACGGTGGTAATGGAACTAATGCACCAATCGTATTAGAAACATGGGAATGTTATGGATGCTTCTTACAGGCTGCTAATTATAATAATTTAGCATATAGCGCAAATGAAGTAGTAACAATTCAATTATCTATACGTTATGACAATGCAGTTCAATCACCATTAACTTCTGGTGTTGGAACAAGTGTTGGTCGTGCGTTTGGTGGTGCATCAACTACTGGTATTGGTTCTATAACTTAATATTTTTTAAATATTAAATGTCTGGGTTCTTTCAAAACTTTGCAGAAGACGTTGCCGGAGGATTCTTCGGCAACGATTACCTTCGTGATTATACACATGCTAGTAAGACATTCAGACCCAATGCATATCAATATGCACCTAAGTTTAAATTCCTATTCCATGTGTATTTTGAAATTAATCAAAGTGCATATGCAGTAGGATTGCCACAAGGTGCAAACTTTGGCTTAGCAGTTAAATCTGTAAAACTGCCAAGCTATAATTTTGATACACATATAATGAATCAATACAATCGTAAACGTATTGTTCAAACAAAAATAAAATATGACCCTATAGATATTAATTTCCATGATGACAATGGAAATTTAATACGTAATATGTGGTATAATTACTATACATATTATTATAAAGATGCAAGTATTCCAGTAGCATCGGTATCAGGAAGACAAGCACAACAAACAGGGAATGGTAGTACTAATAGCCCTAATAATGCAAACTATAATTCAAGAAACATTTATTCACAATCTATTACAGGTGATACTAATTGGGGCTATGTAGGAGAAACACCTACAACTGTTAATGGATATACTGAAGTTGGTACTGGTCAAACTAAAATACCATTCTTTAAAAATGTCACTATATTTGGATTCAATCAACATAACTATGTAGCATATACATTGATTAATCCTATTATTAATAGATTTTCACATGATACTTATAACTATGCTGAAGGCAATGGTACAATGGAAAATGTAATGACATTGGATTATGAAACTGTTAAGTATTTTCAAGGTGCAATAGATGGTACAAAGCCAAGTGACATAGTTGCTGGATTTGGTGCACCAGCTAATTATGATAGAGTACCTAGTCCTATTACACGTCCAGGTAGTCAAGCAAGTATTTTAGGTCAAGGTGGTTTGGTAGATGGAGTTGGCGGAGTTATTAACGATTTGTCCGGCGAACAACCAAATATTTTAGGTGCTATACAAAAAGCAGGTGCTACATATAATACTCTTAAAAATATGAATTTGAAACAAGCTATTAAGAGTGAAGTAACAACAGGTATTACTAACGCCATAATGAATCCACTAAATAATACTGGAAGAAATGTATTGTTTAATTTACCTATATTTGGTTCTACGCCAAATCAAAAACAACAAGCAAATGGTAGAGCAATCACTCCTCCTCCTATAAATTAATAATATATCATGGCAAGAATTATAGATGACCGCACTTCAACTGATTTAACAGTTAAAATATTTGACGATTTCTACTCATTTAACATGATAGTAAATGGTAATGAATTTGATATTGTTAATGGTTACTTTAAAACAGTATGTGCTACTAAAGCCATAGCTGGTAATTTCACTACATTTCTATTCAGAATATCACAAGAAACAGGGATACCTGTATTAGATTTGTTAGGACAAATTCAAGGTACTAATAAATTACAAATGAATCAAATTATATCATACTATCTAAACAGTTTTAAATCTAAAACTAGTTTGTATGGTGTTAGTACAATACCACAATCAAATCAACCTGTAGCACGTAATATCGTGCAATAATCATGGCAAAGTTTGCTCAAGGTTTATTCACTCCAAAAAATAGTCAAAAATATGTAGGTAAACATATCCCACGATATCGTAGTGGATGGGAACTAACATTTATGATGTTCCTGGATTCTAATTCAAGCATAATTCAATGGGCAAGCGAATCGGTTAGAATTCCATATAGAAATCCCTTAACTGGAAAAGCTAGTACATATGTTCCAGATTTTTTAGTTTTATATGAAAATAAGTATAAGAAGCAAATAGCTGAACTTGTTGAAATCAAACCAAAAAAACAATCACTAATTGAAAGTAGAACAGCTAGTGCTAGAGATCAAGCTATTGTGGCAGTTAATCACGCTAAATGGGCATCCGCACGTGCATGGTGTTCTCAGAATGGTTTAACTTTTAGAGTAATTAATGAAAATGACCTTTTCTATAATGGGCGAAGCAAGTAACTAAATACTTGTATGACAAAAAAATTAACCGACTTATTTGAGTTACCACAAGATGAGATTGATAGCTTGCACATTCCTATACCAGAAAATGCACGTGATATAACCACTGATGCATTAAGTGCATTAGAAAAGATTGACAATGCATTACCACAAGTACGTGGATTAGATGCTAGTGATAATGAGTTAGATGAATTAGCGCAGATGGCTGTAGATAGTTTTAAAGATTTAAGTGATTTGGGTATGCAAGTTGATAGTAGATTTAGTAGTGA